>WBZO01001273.1_pt1 | contig 40524 bp, 34 predicted proteins | sample 5204261 | NCBI WGS metagenome assembly WBZO01 (sample SAMN12412400, study PRJNA552823) | activated sludge metagenome | isolation source: activated sludge from anammox sidestream of wastewater treatment plant... | place: USA: North Carolina | collected 2017-09
GCTCTAGATAATCAATGATCTCATTATCGAGCTTCACTGCATCCATAAATCTCTCGCCACCCGATACTACCCGATGCCCAGCATATTTGACTTCAAGATCAGGGAAAAGTTCTTCAAGCTTAGGTATCAGTAATGAAAGTGCTTTTTCATGATTGATACTATCATTGGCAAAGTCTTTTTCTTCTATAACCTTAGCTCTGGCATCCTTGATTTTAATATGAGTATTTTGCGGCATTCCGGTATAACTACCATCCGCTAAAATAGCTAGATCATTACCCTCAACAGCATAAAGAGCAAATTTTAGACTAGTTGATCCAGAATTAATTACAATTACAGCATTTTTCATTAAATAGTCCTTGTTTGATAATGAGCATGAAGGGCAGCAGCAGCAATCGAATTTAGCCGAGTTTCCTCATCATCGGAACGACTAGTTACTACTACCGGAATTTTCGCCCCTAGAATTACATCAGCAGCATCAGCCTTCCCCATAAAAATCATTTGCTTATATAACGAATTTGCTGATTGCAAATCAGGAAGAATCAAAATATCAGCATCGCCCATGATTTGTGATTTAAAGTGCTTGATTTTGGCTGAAGTTGGATCAACAGCGATATCGAGGTCAATTGGACCGTCTACGATACAACCAGTTATTTGCCCTCGATCAGCCATCTTGGCAATAATTGCTGCATCTACAGTGGCTGGCATTTTGAGGTTAACTGTTTCAACTGCCGCAATAATTGCAACCTTTGGATTTTCCCACCCTAGTGCATGCGCGAAATCAACTGCATTTTCAAGTATCTGTACTTTTTGTTCCAACGTCGGAGCAATATTAATTACCATATCAGCAATAAAGATCAAGCGGTTGTAGGTTGGTAAATGCATAAGACAGCTGCTACTAATTAGCTGATGAGTGCGAAGATTATATTCTGGCTGCATTATTGCATGCATCATTATGTCGGTATGAAGACTACCTTTTACCAGGAGCTTTACTTCTCCATTTGCGGCAAGGCTTGCTGCTTTGGCTGCTGCTTCAGTATCATTCTTACTATCAACTATTTTAATCCCACTGATATCAAAACCATATTTTAGTGCGGTATCATTTATTTCTGAGATAGGACCAACAAGAACAGGTTCTATTACACCACAATCTCTGGCTTTTAATGCACCACTTAAAGCCACATCACTGCATGGGTAAACCACTGCCGCAGCGATTTTGCCCAAACTATTACATTTTTTTACTAGGAAATCCAGATTTTTTTCCATTAACTCTCCAATCGCTCTAAATATCTTTTATAACTCATCTTTCACTCTTAAACTAGAAATAAAGACATTGGAAAATCAGAGAATGTAAGCATACATTAGAAAAATCTTTATGGTAGTGCAAGAGTTAAAGCAGTAAGTTAAAAAAGAAAACTTTTATTTTAACTCAATCTAATATTATACTCCTCTTCAATAACCATATGTTAAATAATGATAAACCCGGCAGTAAAGACGACCGGGTTTATTTAATTTTCACATTATGCTTATTCTAATTGTTACCTTGTTGGGATTTAATCTGTTGCATATATTGTTTGGTAAGACTTTCACCAATCTGCTGTTCTGCATTATACTGCTTGATCTGCTGCTTTGACTGATCCGCCATTAGCTCTTCCTGCCCCTGAATATATTGAAACTGCTGTTCCTGCTGACCAGATTGAGCCTGATACTCTCCCATTGGTTGTCCATCAGGCATATACATATCATCCCCCATCATGTCATCCCCTATATCTTCAGGATTACCGACATAAACCCCCATTGGAGTATTTCCATACTGATAGGTCGGAGTATATTGCTGTGGTGGTCTATCATCGGGTCCAGATAACCACGCACAACCATTTAGAACAAACATTGACAATAATATGATTTTTTTTTGCATTTAGTTTCTATTCAAAAATAGCCGTTGGATTTATTGGTTTCCCGCTCTTACGCAATTCAAAATGAAGAAGTGGCTTTTCACTATCAGTTTTCCCAACTTCAGCAATCTTCTGCCCACGTTTAACACTACTACCCTCTTTTACCAAATTAACCTTGTTATGTGAATAAGCAGTGAGGAAATTATCTTGATGCTTGATAATAATCAGATTACCGTAGCCTTTTAGTCCATTGCCACTATAAACCACCTTACCATCATTAGCCGCCAGAATTGCCTGCCCCTCAGGTGCGGATACATCTATACCTTTTAAGGCAGCAGTATAAGCCTGAGTAATCTGACCATTGGTTGGTCTTAACCAATCCACTCCAGAAATTACAGCACCGCTTCCAGACTTTACTACAGCCTTAGCCGAAGAAGCTTTACTCACCGAACTTGCGCTATTTTTACTGCTATTTTGAACTACCACACCATCGTCATCATCACTAATCTTACTAACAGTTGTTTTGGCTGGTGGAGCAGAAGTAGTAGTCGTAGCTGCCGCAGCTGGAGGAGTTGCAGGAGTCGGGTTTAGGGATTTTGGCGCAGTCACATTTACAACTGGTGCTGGAGTCTCTCTGGTAACAGCGCATGCTCCCAGAGCCATAACTAAACTTAAAATCAGTAAATTTCTCATTTAATCCCTCTAAATTAATTAGTTAAAGCTTCAATAATCGGCATCTGGCTATAATCTGTTGGTAAAACTTCAAGCGGTGTAATTGAGACTTTCTCCTGTTTTAGGTAAACAGCAAGATCGGTACCTAGTTCACAATTCTCTGGCTCACTTGAGTAACCTTGCCAGTAAATGATATTACCACGTGGTGTCACCTGCTCCATCAATGGACGGTGAAGTGGACGTAAACCAAGTTTAGTGGTTTCATAACCTTTTATCTGCTCATATGCTACATTAGGAATATTAATATTCCAAACAAAAACTTTGGGTAACTGCTTCAGATTCGCTTCTACTTTAGCTACCAATTCACCAACAACCCGAGCAGCAGATTGTAAATGATCAAACTTATTATGAGTGTCCTTATTTACACCATTAGTCGAAAATGCTAATGCCGGAATACCATGCAAACTAGCTTCTCTAGCAGCGCCAACAGTTCCAGAATAAAGAACGTCTTCACCAACATTTTCCCCCAAATTAACTCCCGAAACTACTAAATCCGGATAATTATCTGGAGATTTATAGACATATTGCAAACCAAGTCGCACACTATCTGCGGGAGTACTTGAAACAAAATAAATTTTTTCTTCAACCTGCGTAATACTAATTGGATTATACACAGCAATCGACTGTCCGGCACCACTTGAATTACGTTCCGGTGCAATAATCACAACCTCATGTCCGGCATGCACCAGATTTGCATATACAGCCTTAATACCTGCTGCTAAATATCCATCATCATTAGTCAAAAGTATCCGCATAATTTTTACTATCCTAACTGTCAATTATTTTTTATAGTAACGTTCACTAAATTCAAGCATTCGGTCAATAGGCTTTTTAGCTTCTCTCATTAATTCTTCAGATAAATAATCAATTTCCGTCCCACCACGCCCTTCTTGTGCTGCTTTAAGTGCTTCTATCGTATTTAGTTTCATGTATGGACATGAATTACACTGACAGCCCGTATAGATTGGTGCCTGACGGATATCCAAATCAGGACGAGCCTTTTTCATATTATATAAAATACCATCTTCTGTCGCGACAAAAATCACAGCTGACGGATTCCCACTATAATCACGAACCCAGTTAAGCATCTGGCTGGTAGAACCAATATAATCAGACTCATGTAAAACAGGCAACGGGCTCTCAGGGTGAGCAATCAGGTACTTATCACCACTAACAGCAGCAAAGGCTTCATCCAAAGCAGCCTTATTGAATTTATCATGTACTTCACACACAGCATCCCAAAGTGGCATATCATAACCATACTGAAAATTGAGAAATGCTCCCATATTTCTATCTGGAGAATAAATGACTTTTTTCCCCTCTTCATGCAGATGAGCAATTATATCATCAACATTTCTTGAGGTTACAATCCAATCAGATAGTGCTTTGTGTTCAGCTGATGAATTAATGTAGGCAACATGGACATAATCTGAGTGCTCTTCGCGCCATTTTTTTAAGCGACTGATATCAGTCATGGTAACCAAAGAACAGGTTGACCCCATATCCGGCAACACTACTTTTGCCTGTGGGTTAAGTATCTTTGCTGTTTCTGCCATAAAACGCACACCAGCAAACACGATAAGATCAGCTTCGGCATCTCTGGCAAACAGTGATAATTCAAGACTATCACCAACTTTATCAGCCATTTCCTGTATTTCTGGGGTCGTATAATAATGCGCTAGCGTAACTACTTTTGTCATGATAACCGTACTCAATAAATTTTTGAATTAATGCCAGATTATAACACAAACTCTTAACGCATAAATAATAACCACTTTTAGCAATCACTAGCATCTACAAGAGTTTTAGCGACAGATTTTACAGAACAACTCGCCAGCTTTAAATTATATTTTATCCGTTATTATGTACTTAAAAAACACCTCATAAGTTGATAATACTAAATACAGTTAAGCACCTAGATCACATACTATTACTCAAATTTATCATTAACTGATCCGCAGAATCTATACGGACAAAACCACTTCGTGGAAGCTCCATATCAACAATCAAGGTAATTAACATGGATATAATTAAGGCATAAGTTAGCATATATAGTAGATTACGACTTTTTGACACCGGCAATGCATATCCAACTAATAAAGCACCAAATAATCCAATTACAACTAAAAGGACATACACTATCAATGGTGGGTGATTTAATAAGGCTGCCTGCCTTAATGTTGCAACACTAAAAACATCACTTAATGCAGGCAGAAAAAGCATATCACAGGTACGAGTATCTGATTTATGACACTCAGATAAAGCCAATTGCCAAATTTGTTTCTGAAGCTCATCACTTGCTTGCTGCAGCTTATTTTCTTTAAATACATCTTCCTGATCCTGATATATTTTTGCACGGATAAGGGTATAATTTTTAAGCAGGCTACGCATTTTTGGTTGAACTTCTGGACTCAACAAGTCAATTCGTGAGTATGCTGTGCTAATAGCATTAGCAGCGCTAATTATCAATTGCCTACGATATTCAAAACGAGACTCAGCCCCTGTAAAAGTAAAGGCAATCAATAGACCCAAGAGACCGAAGACAATCGTTTCTACCGGACCAGAACCTGAAGAGCCTGTCTTAGTTCCTCGCCTAATCGCAGAAATGCTAATTAGCCTCCCTAGCTCGAGAAAAATCAGCATAAAAACTACCAAGCCAATAAAAAATATAACCTCAACAGATCCTATCATAACCTTACTTTCTAACGACTTAACTTAAATTTGCTAACTGCCTGCGTTCAGCGTAAAATCTTTCTTCAAACTGGCTAAAAGTCCCTTCATCAATTGCTTGGCGAATTTCAGCCATCAGTTGCAAATAATAATGGATATTATGAATAGTATTCAGGCGCGAACCAAGAATTTCGCCGATTTTAAACAAGTGATGGAGATATGCTCGCGAGAAATTTTTACATGTATAACAAGCACATGTTTCGTCAAGTGGTGCAGTATCATCTTTATATTTGGCGTTTTTGATCTTCACATCACCAAAGCGGGTAAATAACCAGCCGTTACGTGCATTACGGGTTGGCATTACACAATCAAACATATCAATACCATGCTTAACCCCATACACCAGATCTTCAGGGGTTCCGACCCCCATTAGATAATGCGGTTTATCTTCTGGTAAAATATGCACCAGTTCAGATAACATCCGCTCCATTTCTTCTTTAGGTTCACCAACTGACAATCCACCAATTGCAATACCATCAAAACCAATTTTCATCAAGCCGTCAAGCGACTGCTTGCGTAAATCCATATACATTCCACCTTGAACTATTCCAAATAGTGCATTCGGATTGCCATATTCATTAAATGCATTCCGTGAACGCTGTGCCCAGCGTAGCGATAATTCCATGGATTCACGGGCAGTTTTGTAATCTGCTGGATACGGAGTGCACTCATCAAAAATCATCACAATATCCGAGTTAAGAACGGTCTGAATTTCCATCGATTTTTCAGGTGAAAGGAATAATTTAGAACCATCAACCGGGCTTTGAAAATAAACTCCCTCTTCTTTAATCTTGCGTAATTTACCAAGGCTAAATACCTGAAAACCACCAGAATCAGTCAAAATTGGTTTATCCCAGCCATTAAACTGATGTAACCCATTAAATTTGCTAATAATATCAAGCCCAGGTCGTAACCATAAATGACAGGTATTACCAAGGATTATCTGCGCTTCAGAAGCCTCTAGATCGGTTGGAGCAAGCGCTTTAACTGCACCATAAGTACCCACGGGCATAAAAATCGGTGTCTCAACTACGCCATGATTTAGATGAATCCGCCCACGACGTGCATTTCCATCTTTTTTTAATAATTCAAATTTTAGCATTTATTTCTCTTCTGTTTTACGTTTTAAGGCAAGATTATAACTTATTCATTGATATCAGTAAAAAGACAATTAATTATAGGTAATTATTATCGTTTTTGGGTATAGATCAAACCAGCAATAGCTAGTATTATTAAAAAAACTGCGAAATACACGATACCTTGTAAATGCTGCCCAAGAATTACGCCATAAACTACACCACTCGCGGCAGCAACAGCATTTACTAGTGTATATGATACCGCCCCAATTTTGTTGATTATAATAAACAACAGTATATAACCTAAAGTTGACAATAGTATTTCACATAGAATTAATAATGAGTTGAAATCATGAATAGTCAACTCATAATAACCCTGATTTATAACTGTAAGCGGACTAATTATTAGACTTGAAAATAGTAACATCCACATTGCATAACATAAGATAGAGCCATTTCCCGGATGAAATTTAGCAATATAAACGGCACTAAAGGCATAGCTAAATGGAATTAAAAGTGCAATATAAATCCAGATACTTCCAAGATCTAGCGCTATTAATCTTCCAGATGGCATTATGATTATTGCAATACCGGATAAACCAATTAATACCCAGATAAGTTTAATTACTGAGAATTTTTCGGTCTTTAGCGACCATGCCAAGATACAAGTAAAAACTGGTGATAAATTAGCGATAACGGTTAGTAACCCGGAAGGTATTTTACTAACTGCATAATAAATCAACAAATTGGGGAATACAATACCGGCTAAGGCACATAAAAGAGCATAAATCATACCTTCTTTATCAAGCCATAGCTCTTTTCTGAACATCTGAATGATAAGGAGTAACAAAAAAGGACCAAACGATTGCCAAAAAGCATAACCATAGGGTTTGACTCCATGCGCCATGCAATAACCAGCGATTGCGTAACCTGTTGCCCAATCAATACCCAATACAATTAATAACGCCAGTGCCATTTTTAATCACCAAATAAATAAAACCTGCTGTTAAAGCAGGTTTTTAAATTATGCAAGTTTACCGTGACAGTGTTTATATTTCTGACCACTTCCACAAGGACATGGAGCATTCCTACTAGGAGGCTGATTTTCCATTGCGGCAAACTGTGCCTGTTCATTAAAATCAAGATGTTGATTACTAATTGGCACATCCTCATCAAAATCATCTTCATTGGGAACATCATCCATACTTTGCAACTGAACTGCAAAAAGTACTTTAACCACATCCTGTTTAAGATTATCAAGCATATCAGAGAACAGATTAAATGATTCCTGTTTATATTCCTGTTTTGGATCTTTCTGAGCATAGCCACGAAGACCAATCCCCTGACGAAGGTGTTCTAGCTGGGTTAAATGCTCACGCCAATAGTGATCTAAGTGCTGTAATAAAACACCACGTTCAAAGCGTAGCACCTGATTATCCAGTATTGATTTAGTTACTTTACCAAATTCAGTCAGAACTTCAACTTGAGTTGCATTTGGATTAGAGTAGGTTTCAGCAAAGTTTATTTCACTAACCCCACCATTTTGGGCAATAAAACCATCTATTGCAGCTAGATTCCACTGCTCTTTATTCTCAGGCAACATGGCAACTGCAAACTTGACAACTTCCATGCTGATACTGGTTTTAAAATTATCCAATTTCTGTTTATACTGGCTAAGTGCTGTTTCAATCAACTCTTCACGCAATAAAACTTCATCAATATTTGGATCTGCTTCTATTTTGTTCGCCAGAGCAAAACCTATGTGGTATTCATCTTTGAGTGCTTTCTCAAGCCCTTTGATATCCCATGCATCTTCCATTGATTTTGGTGGAATATATAAATCAAATAAATCACCAACCACACTCTTAATCATATTTGTGCTCATTGGAGTTAGATCATTAGCCTCAAGAATTTCATCGCGTTGCTGGTAAATTACCTTCCGCTGATCATTTGAAACATCATCATAAGTCAATAATTGTTTACGGATATCAAAGTTATGCCCTTCAACTTTACGTTGTGCAGATTCAATAGACCGTGATAATAAGCGATGCTCAATTGCTTCACCTGGCTTCATCCCCAAACGCTGCATCATACCACGCATACGCTCACCACCGAAAATCCGTAGCAGCTGATCTTCAAGAGACAGATAAAAACGTGAAGCACCCGGATCACCCTGACGTCCAGAACGACCACGCAGCTGGTTATCAATACGGCGCGACTCATGACGCTCAGTACCAATAATATATAAACCACCAGCATCAAGCACCTGCTGATTAAGCTTCTGCCATTCCTGCATTATTCCATCTATTTTAGCCTGCTGTTGCTCTGCGCTTAATGAAGCATCTTCACGGACTTTTTTTATCTCTGGCTTAGGATTACCACCGAGAATAATATCTGTTCCACGCCCAGCCATATTAGTGGCAACAGTAATATTACCCGGATATCCCGCCTGAATAATAATATCCGCTTCACTCGCGTGCTGTTTGGCATTTAGAACAGAATGCTTTAATCCTGCCTTAGCCAACATTTTCGATAGAACTTCAGAACTTTCAACAGACGTGGTACCAACTAATGCCGGCTGACCGCGAGCAGAACACTCTTTCAAATCTTCAATAACTGCATTAAACTTATCTTCAGTGGTCATATAGATTTTATCATTATAATCTTTACGCACCATCTGTTTATTAGTTGGGATTACAACTGTTTCAAGTCGATAGATCTGCTGAAACTCGTATGCCTCAGTGTCAGCAGTACCAGTCATCCCAGATAGTTTTTTATACATCCGGAAATAATTCTGGAAAGTAATTGATGCCATCGTCTGATTTTCACGCTGAATCTCAACACCTTCTTTTGCCTCTACTGCCTGATGCAAACCATCAGACCAACGACGACCGGACATCAAACGACCAGTAAATTCATCAACAATAACCACTTCACCATCATTGATTACATAATGCTGATCTCTAAAATATACATAATGAGCACGCATAGCTGCAACCAAGTGATGCATTAGACTAATATTATGAACATTATATAAGCTATCACCCTCTTCTATCAGCCCCATTTCAGACATAATCTGCTCAACTTTAATGTGACCAGCTTCAGAAAGTACAACATTATGATTTTTCTCATCAACCCAGAAATCACCCTCAGTACTATCTTCGGCTTCTTGAGCCACTAGCATTTGTGGAATAGCATTAAGTTTCTGGTATAATTCATTAGATCCCTCAGCTGGACCAGAAATAATCAGCGGTGTCCGTGCTTCATCAATTAGAATTGAATCAACTTCATCGACAATCGCAAAAGAAAGCTTGCGCTGAACTTTTTGCCCAGCTTCAAAAACCATGTTATCACGCAGGTAATCAAAACCAAATTCATTATTAGTACCATAAGTAATATCAGCTGCATATGCTTCGCGCTTGGCTTCTGGTGGCATATCTGGCAGATTTACGCCAACGCTAAGCCCAAGGAATTCAAACAATGGACGTACTGTTTCTGCATCACGATTAGCAAGGTAGTCATTTACTGTAACAACGTGCACTCCATCGCCAGAAATTGCATTTAGGTATGCTGGCAAAGTTGCAACCAAAGTCTTACCCTCACCTGTACGCATCTCGGCAATCTTATTATCATTTAGAACCATACCACCGATTAGCTGCACATCAAAATGACGCATATTTAAAACACGCTTGCCAGCTTCCCGCCCAACAGCAAAAACCTCTGGCAATAATTGTGTTAATGTTTGCCCATCGGCATAACGCTGCCTGAATTCGGCTGTTTTTGCCCGCAACTCATCATCAGTGAGTTTACTTATTTGCGCTTCAAGCCCATTTATCTGGTTAACAACACGGTAATACTGCTTTAACAAGCGTTCATTTCTGGTACCGAAGATCTTATAAACAACATTTTTTAGCATAACAACTACTTATTTATTAAATTTGGATTAACTTTTAGAACTCATGATTTTACCACATCTGTCAAGACGGGGAACTATTAAAGAAATTGCCCACATCCCTAGCAACTTCCTCTGGGTTTTGATGAAGAAAGAAGTGTCCACCGGTTGGATAATCAATCAGTTTGGCAAACGGAATATGCGTAGCAAAAAACCGTGCTGCATCACTACTGACAACCAGATCATTCCGAGCTTTCAGTATTAATGTAGGTAAGGTAATACTTGAAAGAGCTGTTGCATCACTACCCGCCCAAGTTGCAACAGAATAATCCTGTAGTTCTTTGGCTTCAAAATTAAAGCGATAATGGTAGTCAGTTATTTCCGCAGCAGCTCGAGTAATTAGCTCTTTTAGACTTTCACTTGGCTTGGTAGAAAAAAACATTGCATAAAGCTGTAAGCGAAATTCATTAGCTGGCAGGTGTTCACTATTCATCAGAAGCTGGATAAACTCTGGACTAGTATAGTTATGATGTGGTACTGTTGCCAATAAAACGATTCCAGATGCAATTTCCGGACGAAGTTTTAATATTGATTGGGTAATAATCCCACCCATAGACCAGCCGAACAGTATCGGTTTTACAATAGCTAATTCATCAATAAAATCAATGATGTCCTGTGCCATACCTAACATTGAATAGTCATTTTTTGATTCAGACAAGCCAATTTTCCGATTATCAACAAGATAAACCGTGAAGTTCTGTGATAACTCATCAATAAAATGGCGATTCCAGTGATAAAGAGTTCCGGAATAACCCACTATCAAAATCAAGGGCGGTCCATTCCCGGTTTTACAATACCCAACCTGACCGCTTCTGGTATTAACAGTTTGATAAATCAAGGCTTCTTTTGTCATGAGTTTCCAATAACATTTATATTATATTCAATAATGGATTATATATAGCCGATAATGTTAAAATCAATAGCTACGACCATAATATATCAATAACTTTTATTAGCAAGGCTTATAAAATTAACTATAAATCACTTAACTCCGGGCTGATTAACTTCCTAAAAGAATATAGTATTCTTACTGCTAATACAGAATTAGAGCCAATTATCAAGTGTCTTATAATGAGTCTTGTCGTACATAAACAAGGAAACGATTCTCTTAAACAAATTAGTACTGTTAAAAAACTTCTCGAAAAAGCAAACGAGCTAGGTAAATCAAATGAGAAGCTGGCTATCTTATTCAACTTGGTTGGGATAAATCATGATTTATCCCACATCACAAAGGAAGCTTGGGCAAAAATTGCAGAATTCATAAATGAAGCAGATAATTCAAAATTGCTAACCCTGCAAAAGCTTTTATTAAATTCAATCTCTGACAATAGATTTGGTTCGATAATTGACAAAATCATAGTGCAGACAATCACCAAAGATAACGCTAACCTAATTACCTTTGGTGTGTTAAATACTCAATTTATTAGTCTAAAAAACATTAAATTGACCTCGTATATTATTGATTATAGTCGCTGGAAAGTTAATACTCTCAATAACCTTTTTAGCTCAAAACCACTAGACAATATAATTCTTGGAGACTTAGATAAAACAAACCCTAATCAAACGTATGATGTTGCATACCTAAGTATTAATAAATTCATTCACTACGCAGACTATACAACCATTGAAGGAATAAGTCCAATTTCTGATGGAGTCATGATAGAAGCCCCAATAACAATCAAACAAAAAGAACATGAGCTAACTCTATCCGCAGAATTTCTAAATAAGATGATTCCCGGCACTACAGCTTTTTACTATCATATTTTTAGGATGTTGGAACTCCTTTCACCAGATGGAAAATTATTTTTATCTATCAGAATAAATATCTCAGACATGGATAATCTGACATCGCTTAGAAAGATACTCATTGATAATAATTTTATTGAGAGCATTATCTTTATTAATGATGAAAAGCAAGAAGGCAGGCTCTTATTAACATTGAAGAAAAATCGCAACACCGATAAGATTTATTTTATTACTGAAAATTTCTTCTCTGCATACAATACCCTTAGTGAAGATTCGAAAATATCAAAGATATCAGAAATGCTTGAAGAACAAAGTATTGTGGATGGAATATCCGGCTTAGCCAGTTCACATGACTTACATCAGGTAAATTATCGATTTAATCCCCGGACTCTCATGTTAATGCCCTACAAGATAAACCCACTAGTAGCAAATAACAATTACTTACAAGTTGAGTTACAATCCTGCTGCAAAATTTTTCGTGGCTGCCATCTATTTACAAAAAGTAGTGAATTTCAACAACCAGACGGTAAATCATTTATCCTGAATCAAATGGCACTGACCGAAGATGGAATTGATATTGACAAGCTGGTAGCGATTGACAGTCAGACATTCAAAAAACATGAAAAGTATCAAACCCAGTTTAATGATATTGTATTACTTGCCCGTTCCACACAGATAAAATGCTTTATGATACCTGATATTAGCTATCGCCTAATCGCCAACAGTAACCTATATATTCTCAGAGCCAACGATGGTTTTGACCCCTACTATATCTACCTGCTTTTGAATAGTGATTACGGCAAAAAAATCCTCGAAAGCGCAGAGCGTGGGGCAAAAAATAAAAGCATTTCCATTAATGAGCTAAAAAAGCTGACTATCCGTATTCATGCTTCAGAACTCCAATCCGAATTAGCTGAGAAATATAGAAGTGCGTTAGTTAATCTCCAGCAAGCAAAACAAAACCTAGACCAAATTATTGATTCTGCTAATTTAATTTTTTAATTTTATCTATTGCTAGCACTAGCTTAAAACACAGCTATTTCAATAGTTACATCATAAATCACAATCACCTAATATCAGAGTTAATATTAAGCTCAGAATAATTTTTTGGTATTTTATTACCAAAAAATTTGCAATCACAAATAACGTCGTGCTATCATAACGTCATAAGTATTTAGTATTTAATTACCAAAATGAATTTAACATACAATCCGAATGGCATCTGGGAAATATTAAGAAACATTGACAAAATCGCTGATAAATCGCTGCAAGTTATCAGCCTTGATGAAATGGAATATCCATTACTATTAATTAGCAATTTTGCTAGAGGGTTATTCTTTAGCCCGGAATGCCTCACCGCATATGCACCACCAAAATACCTTATGCGGCTTAGGGCTAACGAAGTGCTTATATTTTGTACCCAGATAAAAGAACAGATGGGGTTTATCCAGCTAGTATCATCATGCGATAAGGAATATTTCTACCCTCTCAACAAACTTAGGCTGGGGGCACCGGGCACACAAGGGAGAGTATTCGCCCAGCTGGAAAATCATGAGACCATCATTAATGTAGAATGCAAAGATTAGCCTAAGCTGTATAAGAGTTAATCAAGCTATCAGAAACTTACAAAAATACTTATATCTTTCATAAGGATAGGAAAATAAAATGAACATAACATTAAGAAAAGCCTCTGCACTACAGAGAGAAATCAAGGCATGGATAGCCAATAACCCTAAAGTGGCAAAAATCGAAATAAGCGAATATGATTTAGAGCCAGGGCAAACACTCGAGAAATCTAATCAAAAATATTTTGCTGCTATCCAACAGGAAGCCGACTTATTAAACCTTTACTACGCTATCCGTAGCCAAGTTGCAAATCTAAATGTTGCTAGCGGAATAAGTCAACTATTAAACGAACTGGAGCTAAATAAACAGCTATTGCACATCTATAATAACGTTGTAACGACTACGCCCCATATGACGCTAAATGAAATTAATCTTCGTCTCGAAAAAATCCGCGGTTTAGAAAAAGAGAGTCGGCGCTATAGTGAAAGTGAAATTAGCACTAGCTGTATTAGTGAAGAAAATATTTTGGAAGCCAAAAAACAGGCAAAAGAGCTACGCAGTAAAATACGGGATATAAATGACCAACTACTAACTTTAAACACAAGCTCAACTATAACACTTGATGAAAAATATATTCCTCTTTTATCAGAAATTGGATTACTCTAAATTTGGTGGCTTAATCGCTACCACCTCAGCTTGATGCAGGTAATTACAATTGATTCTAGTATTCCAAAGAAATGCTTTATTCTGACCGAATAAACAAGGCTATACATTAAATGTTTGTAACGGGAATTTTGCTACCCATTTACATTTTGTTAATTGCTTCTTGTTATCGCAAGACCCCGGGTCCTAAGCGCAGTATAGATGGTTTAGGTACGATTTTGTAATTTGTCAGTATTTACATTGCCTATACTATCATCAGCTTATTTGCCTGCATTCACTGTTGAGGTCAAATCAAAAACCAATTAAAATCTGTTTTATAGAGGTTACATCCGATGTATGTCAAACAATTACCCCAAGGCAGCTACCATCAGAAACTTATTGATAAGGCATCTCAGAAGGCAGGGTTGTCATTAATCAACATCGATAAAAATTCCATATCGCGGAATCATAAAAGCTACTCGGGCACATGGTCGATTAGTAAATTTTCATTACCAACTGCCAGAAAGGCTCACTACCTTAGGATTGCACAAAAAAATCTATCTCTAACAATTTCAGTAGAATACGATCTATATAAATCTTGTATTGATGGCTATGTGAAATTTAGGGAACTTGACATGGCTCTTAGCGTAATCCCCGAACAAGCAAGAAAAATCCTCGGACAAAAAACCACCCTAACAATAAAAGGCTTCAATGATTTTAATGATCATTTGATAGATATACTGGTGAAAGTCATTAAAGAATATGACTCTATCGTTAAACAACTCTACCAGCGGAGTTTTAATTTGTTAGTGGGGTACTGTGATAGCCAGCTAATGATTAGTAGCTCTAGATTTCAGCAAGATCTTATGCAAAAAACTATAGAAGCCGGGATTAATATCGATAACATAAATAGTTCTCATCCAATCTGGGATTTACTACTTGGGATAAGGTATGAAAAAGTTCCTGAATCAACTTTTAATCGTCTCGGCTACTGGTTTATTGAGAATATCGAATTTGAGCTTGAGAGGTATATATATTATGACAAAATTTACGCCAAGCTTACGGTTGGGGAGCGCGTTCAACTAGTAGATTTATTACGCTAACCAGCTAAATAATTTGCCATGTTAGAGTAATGAATCAGAGTTAATCAGCCCTCTAACTCTATCGATAAACTCATTTTCTGATGTTTGTAATTCATTAAAATCACTCGATGCGACTACTCCATCAATAATAAACTTTACTTTAGATGGGTCTTTCACAAATAATCCGGAATGATGCCGCCCATTAGTTCTTTCATCACTCGACTCCTGTTGCGAAAGCGGATATATTAAACCTCCGACTATTACCCGGCAACCAATATTTTGATAATAACTAATATAAGTGTGTATCTGAAAGAAATCACTCCGATCAACGTCACCCATACCATACGAATTACTTCCATTATAATTCATGGTTTTATATTTGGTATCAAAGATGATTACATTATTTTCCTTTCTCATCACAATATCTGGGATGATATGCCGTTCATAAAACATATCTTGATATACCTTGAGTTTAGGTGATTCTACATGCCAATCAGGAAAATTCCGCTGAAGTAATTTCCGGATATAAATCTCAAAGAGTTCAGCTACGTTAAGAAGATAGCTCGCAGATTTATTTGAATTAGCATCATTTTTCGGTAATTTAAAATCTTGCTGAATAATCATTTCTGCATATCTTAGCACTTGCCGATAAGCTACAAATAATGGATTTAATAATGCCTTACTCTGTATAGCTTTATTAATTAGCGCTTGATCAACTCTCTGCCTACTACGTTCCTGCATCAGAAAACTTTTTAGGCTAGGTATTCCCCTAAGTAGTTCAGGGTTATTCTTACTAATTATGGTTATTGCCTGAGCCAAAACATCAATTATCTCAGGGATAAGCTGCTGTTCTCGTGCCTTACTTGAGATTTTGCCACGAAAAGGAATATCACGCTGAATATAGCCCGAAACATCGAGCTGACCATGTAGCTTAGCTTCATGATATTTCACCGTAGTATAAGCTTTGGGAAATCCGACCAATGCTGATTTTTCTAGCAGCTGAATAAATAAATAGTAAATGATCCAACTTAATGATGAATCTTTATTGCCAGTGCCAGTATCAACGTCCACTAGATAGACATCATTTACAAAATTAAGCATTCTTTTAAGAAAGCTATCACCAAACCTTGAATTGATCGTAATTTGGTTGTCGCCATGCTTAAAAGTCCCGATGTAGTTTCCAGTTTGAGCATAATACAGCTTATTATCATTTTGGCTTAAATGCAGTATCAAACTATTTTCAGGATTTTTATCAGCTTTTTTATCTTCATCATTAAATAATGGAAATAGCCGATTGCTCTTATTTTTAAGAAAGTCTGATAGTGTTATATAAAAAGGCTTAACTCTTACAGCGATTGAATCTTGTTCATCATTTAACACTTTAAAACCATTATCATTTTCAGAAGAATTATTATCACCACTGAAATTATCTCTGACCACTATTCTAACCATGACTGCTATTTCTTATCTGATAATTGAAATATTTTTTTCATTTCTTCAAGATGTGTTTTAGCTTCACTATCATTGCATAAAGAACGCAAATATTCACGAATAAGTGGTTCCAAATGATGCTCCCATAACCATTCAAGATTTGCCGGAGTTAGCTTTTCAATTTTCAGAAAGTAAGCATGACCAAGCTGATAGTTTCCTCCTAAACCTAGTGTATCTTGAATATACTTATTTAAATTCTCACAGGCAGTTTTATAGCTACTCGAATTAGGATATTGGCTTAAAATTAAAGAATAATTACATTTTGTCTGTATCCAGAAAAAGCGACGGCGCAAAGCCATATCAAAGCTGTCAATACTGCGATCAATGTCATTCATTGTACCGATAAAATATAAATTTTCCGGTACGCCAAAGAAGAAGTCATATTCATCATCATTGTATTCAGTTTGCTCCTGATATAGAACTGGTTCTTTTTTATTTTTATCCCAGATTACAACTACATGCTGAGCCGTCCATAAGCTGCTATTCATAGTTTTTAGCATGCTTCCTTCCAGCTTACCTTCCTTATTAAAATGCAAGCGTTTATCTTCTTCCAGACAAAGTAAGACCTCGCCAAATACCCGGGATAGTTCGGCACGATTAATCTCATCAGCTACAAAATAATATTTCTTTGCTTTACTTGAGTCTTTTTTATTACACAGTAGATTATTAAATGCCTTTATGCATAATTCTTTAAACTGCCCATTAACCAACTCCAGCTGTATTTGCCCAGTTGTTGTGATTCCCTTGGGTTTGATACCATCGATGAAATCTTCATAGCCATAGCTTGGGTGGAACTGCACTACACATAGCTGTTCATGAATATTACCACCAGTTGATTTTATTTCATTTTCGATTGATTTTAACGTTGAGAATGTTTTGCCTGTGCCCGGTGCTCCGTGTAAAATAGTATTTAATGCTTCCATAGTAAATGTTGCTCCAAAAAGTTCCCATAGTCGTTGACTAATTATGAATAGCTGCTCTTTTGCCTGTTGATTTAATTGTAATTCTTCAATAATTTGTTTAGCAATCCGATAATTTAGCTTTAATATTGATGCAGCCTTGAGTTCAGGCGTTAAAATCCCTAACCCTTGACAAATGGATTGCAGCACTTCTTTCTTATAAATAGGAATTAGCTTATCCATATTTTTCAGATAAATGAATTTAAGAAGACACTGTTTAGCTTCAATTGGCGAATCATTAAAATTATTAGCCAAGGTGTCAAAATTAGAGCAATTCAAATCATTTTCAGCAATGCTCTTTAGGGATCGCTTTATATATTCAAAAGCCTCCGACACAACTTTGTCGTCATTAGTATTTTTTATTTCTTGAGTGTTTTTCAGTTTACTGCTGATGTAATAGCCTTCGTCTTTTGCATTTTTCTTGATACCAAATTGATTTGCATTTCCTGGGCGTGAGGAACCAAAAAAAATACTCGTAGTTTCAAGAAAATGACACAAATACTCTGTATCGTTCGCCTTATCCTTATTAAATATATTTGTATAATCATCTAAACTAAAGCTGCCGTTATTTATCTTTTCCACATATTGTTGAAAATTGATAAGAACTTCATGTTCGTTAAAGTTTAATTTGTCAATATCGCCTACTTTTTCAGCTAAGTAATTTGCTAGCTCATCAATTAACCAATTACTACTTTCAGTTTGACTTCCTGATTGATTATTCATATTACCCCTTTTGTAAATATATTTATTTTAACAAATATCTATTTTATTAGCAATTCAATCAATTGCTTAACTCCAGCCACTGCTGGCTCTTGAATATGTTTAATCTCATGAAATGTCGCCGAATGCATTTTATTCGGATCAATAATATATATCGGCACGCCGGGTTTTACATAGTCAATCAGGCTCGCTGCCGGATAAACCTCAAGCGAAGTACCAATAACGACAAAAATATCAGCTTTAGTCGTCAGATTAATGGCATTAGTAATCTCGGGAACATCCTCGCCAAACCACACGATATGCGGTCTTAGTTGCGAACCCAAATCACAATGATCACCAATATTTATTTCTTTATAGCCGATGTCATAAATCAACTTATCTTCTATTGTACTTCTTGCCTTGGTTAATTCTCCGTGCAAGTGGAGAATGTTTTTACTACCTGCCCGCTCATGAAGATTATCAACATTTTGGGTAATTATTTGTACATCAAAATACTTCTCAAGCTCAACCAAGCCATAATGTCCACCATTAGGCTCTACCTGTGCTAATTGACTGCGTCTTTCATTATAGAACCGTAAAACTAGCTCCTTATTTTTCGCCCAAGCAGAAGGTGTTGCTACTTCTTCGATAGCATAATTCTCCCAAAGTCCACCCATATCGCGAAAAGTCTTTAAGCCACTCTCCGCACTCATCCCCGCGCCAGTCAGGATCACTAGTTTTTTCATATCCACTCATCTCTTTTTTAACTATACATTATTGTAGCATAACCTACTAACACCATCTAAATTATTTAGTAATTAATTACCAAAAATAAATAACAAAAATAAGCAGGTAGTAGCTCCAGAAAATAAATCACTGGAGAACGATAATATAAAAGAGAACAAACAGAGGATTAGAATGATTATAAGATATACTCACCATTAATCGGCTGTAACGGCGGAGGAATATACTCCGCACCAATTTCCTGCAACAGATTTATCTCAATATTTCTGGTAATACTAGAAATCGGCACACCAGAAGAATGGAACTCAAAAGGGTTCATCAGGCTTAATCCATTTAAATGAATAGTATTAAAAACAAAGCCTATCAACCAGCTCAATATTACCGATTGCCAGCCAACTTCACTATTGATGGACATTGTAATCAGGGCAATAAAAACCCAGATAAAAAGCTTCGTAAAAAAAAGATAACTTATCGGGAAAACCGTATTATTTATTCGTTCAGATTTCCCCATCCCATCACATAAATTTTCCAGCAGACTATTTAAGCCAAGAAACTCAAAATCAGTTATTTGCTGCTTATCTCTTAATTGTTTTAGCTCTTCAGACTGTATCCGTAATAAGGCATTTGGAATATGAGATTTTGACTGTAACTTAGCTACATCAGATTTCGGAATATAATCCAGATAGCTTTTATCATCATCAAACCTTCTTAATGAAGCCGTTAATGCATATAAAAAGCCGATATGACGGTAAACCATTCGCTCAGTAGCTTGTTTATCCAGATTATAGGCAAGAAGATTTCTTGCCCACGACCTTGAATCATTAACTATGCCACCCCAGATGGTTCTAGCTTCCCACCAGCGATCGTATGCCTGATTATTGTTAAAACCAATAAAAAACGCAATTGCCGTACCCATCAAGGCAGGATAAGCAATTGGTAGCTTAAAGGACACCAATACATAGACATCGACTATATAAGTAATACTACAAAATATAATCATCAATAGATCAACCTTCCAGGTTATTTTTAATATCCTGAATAAACTCAGATTTTTTCCAATTAGCATTTTATCTTCACCCTACCAAAGCTATAGACCAGCAATCAAATTCTTTCATAACTTACGATAATTATCCTCTTTTAGCTACTAAAGCCAAGTGCTGGAGCAGATTCGCCATTAACCATAGCTCCCGGAAAAATTGAATAAATAGTTTTACCATAAAAATAAGGTAATCCCCAAAGGAATATTGAATCAGCAAAACTTTCACAACCACTACATGGCGCACCAGCATATGGTAGCAGTGTATTACCCGCAATCGCATTCCCCAGATAAATAGCTGGGTTTGCAAGAGGATAACTTGAATTAATCTGATTACCTCCATTATAATTAGAAAATACCGCATTAATCTGCATTGGTGAAGCTGGACAATATAACCCGGCAAACTCTCCGGTACAAAGAGGAAGGTTATTATCAGAAAATATGATTAATGGTGTACCACTATCAAATGTAGCTTGATAATTTGTATTATTATAATTCGTATTAAACAAACTATCTTTGGTATAAAGGAGATTAACACTTGAACCAACACTATTATTTGGCTGGGTATTGATACCAAAAGTAAGCGTACCAGTAAAGCTACTGGCTCCAGTTGCAGGAACAGTTGGGAACTGCAATAACACCCCGTTGTTATCAACTGGCATACGAATCACCGGACTAGCAATTAACATTGACTCTGGCAAATTGCTTACAAGACTACATGTCCCATTATTGCAGGTGTAATTAGTATCTGCATCAAAAACACTATTCCGCACACCAATGATTGCATTTTGTCCGGCGGCGACAAAATCAAAATAATTACCCGTAGCATCACAGGATGCAGGGATTCCAACTTGCGGTTGGCTATCATCAATAATCTGGAATGGCACAGATTTAGCGGTTTCTCCGCCCCAGACCACATCCGTCAGATTCATTGAACCAAAGTCGTAGCCAGCTGCATAATTGGCACAAGTATATAAAGGCTGATTATCAAACGTAAGCTGGGGGTACATTGCTGCATTTTTTAGTACCGAAGCAGGTACCCGCAATCCATCAGAACCACTATCCAGTAGCACATGATCAATTGTCTGGCAAGTATCAGTACCGGGCACGCATAAAGTTACTGTTACAAACGGGCGATTAACTGAAGCAGCCCCATTAACACCAGCATCAACAATAATTGGCGTTTGATTATAAGCTAATGTATTATTTGACGAAGATGAGCTACTTCCACCATTACAGGCAGAAAGACATAATGCAGCAAGCGACACCAATAAACTAGAATATTTTTTCATCCTGATACCACCTATTTCAAATCAGCTAATGTTAAGTTAGCAGGCATCTCTGCTTTCAAAAGTGCATAACCGCTAAATGCACCAGTAATACCAGTCACACCAGCATCAAGAATAGTATTAGTTACCTTATGCTGACTTGTTCCGATATAGCTACTTTTATTTGTCTGATAGTTGGGAAAATACGCACCATAAAGCTGACGTAAATTGGGAATATGTGAACCATGCCACTTGATGGCAAAAACATTATCATTTGCTACATATTGAATAACGCTGATGCCATCATCGGTAGTAAAACTATATTGCTCATAGTTTGCCTGCTGCTTTAACTGAAGCTTACTAGCTGTTATATTTTTTGCCGAAGATAAATTCTGACTACCATTATTAGTAGTATTTAAAACTTGAATATCCTTATTAATAGAATCAGGATTTTCACCCAAAGTGGCATAACAAAAGCTGCTCGCCAAAATACCAACCACACCAAATAAATATTTATATTGCATAAATCACCCTTTTAAGCTAAACCAGATTAATAATACAAATGGATGCTCTTCTTAGCAGCATGATAACCAATGCGCTAACCCCTGTGCATTGATTTGATTATCCATCCCAACTGACTGCTGAAACTGTTCCCGATCAAGTATCATACCAAATTTTTGTGCCTTTATCCATAAGTAGTCATCAAGTTTTGCGCAAATTTTTTCGCTAGGCGTAGGCAAGTTGCTACAAGTCTTGGCTATAGCTACAAAATCATCGACCATCCGATGTAGAATTTCTGCATATTTTACTACATCTGAAACCCCACCAAAATGAGTAGGATAAAACATATCAATGCCAGAATTTTTGATTAAATCAATCGACTGATGCATTAAGTCCGGATCAAAATTAACCGGAGTAGTAGTCGGAAATATAAAGCGATCCCCTACCTTATTTACCAGCTCAGGATAACAAACACCAAACACATCGCCAGTAAATACAGCATTTGCCTTCTTATCAAATATTGCAATATGATGATTAGCATGCCCCGGTGTATGGCGACAAATGATTTGCCGATTGCCAAACATTAGTTCAAGACCATCGGTAGCTACAAGCAGCCTGTCCTGATCAATAGGCTGCAATTTACCATACATTTTGCTAACAAACTCTTCACCATAAACGCCAATCACACTTTGCTCAAGTACTGATGGATTTATCATATGTTTAGCACCACGCGGATGAACTACTAACTTAGCATGGGGAAATTTTGCCATATAAGCACCAGCCCCACCAGCATGATCAAGATGAATATGGGTAATAAAGATGTATTTTATCGAGTCATTATCAAGCCCAACTTGTGCCAACTTAGCTTCTACATGGGGAAGTGAATGTAAATTAGCTGTCTCAACTATTGCAGCCTCATTACGTTCGTGAATCAAATATACTGCGGCAAGATTATCGCGTACATAATGTGCATCTATAGTGTAAATCCCGTTCTTATTCTCAAGAGTCATATTTTTATCCATGGTATTTAAGTTGCAGGAGAATTATAACCTATTTATTGACTAAAAAACATCATCCCTAATGGATGATGTTTTTTACTATTGATTAAAGATTAGAAATAATTTTGATAAATCGTACATCCTTCAGGAAGATCACATTTCTTATCATTGAGGTTATGACCTCTTTCGTTTGTATCGTATGCATACTGTGTATGATAATTAAGTAATGTCGTACTAAATCCATTATCATCAAAGATATACACTACTACACCGTCTTTATTATCAGTATTGTTTTGAATTGTGAACTCATGAGCAATACCGCCATCATCCCATGAGCCATTCTTAAGAGACAAATTTGCAGGATAGTCATTATGAACATCCCATGAATGGCGTTTCTCATATATGGTATTTCCATTTTTATCTCTAACAGTTATAACATATGCTAACCATCCATTTACGTGGTTATTGTTTGTTCCGCCACATTTTAATGATACATTTCCGGGTGATGTATGAGCCCAATCCCAATTTGTATCACATGGTGACCACCCCCAGTTATCCCAATATCTGTCACTAACTGCTGTGATATAAACTTCTTTGTCACTAGAATTATTTATAATCCATGCATACCAATTTACAGCTTGTGCTGAAACATTACCTAAAGAATACAAACTAGCTAGTATAAAAAGTAATTTTCTCATGATATTTATCCTTATTTATTAGACGATAATGTCTTGATTAGATTTTTTGGTGATAGTTTTATATTACTAGTATTAGTATTAACGATGTTTTTGCTAATTCTAATATCGCTTCTTTGATTGCTAGACCGTAGTGTTTGTGTACCACAGTCAATACTATCATAGCCTTGATCACCAGGATAATAAGCATAGATTGCAACAGTATTAGTTTTTGCATCAGTTGTTGCAGTATCTGAAGCATAATTAGCAAAGAATGTCATGCTATTTTCACCATTAAATAATCTATTAAAGATTGGATCATCTGGCTTATTCATAATATTCCGATATTTTGAGCATGCAGGAGAATTAAAATTAAAACCAGCAACCTCACCATTGATTATAAATGGAATACAGCTATCTTCTGTGAGTGGAAGATTGAATTTGCCAGTAAAAGCAAGGTTTGTTTTAAAGACTTTCTGTACAACTATCGTTTTACCAAAAGGCTTTAATTGTACGTTTTGCGATGAAAGACTATAAGTTGATGCCTCGGAAGTACTATCAGACCATGTTTTATTTGCACTGGTACTTATTTTTGTTGTGGATTTTACTGTAAATCCAATATCTGCTCCGAATTCAATGGCTTCTTCCAGACCTATTGTGAGGCCTCTACTCACAGTATAAGTATTTGTAATTTGCTTATTAATAGCTGAAGTCGTAATTGTTTGCGCCTCATTCCTATTATTACAGCCAATTGTTACAATAGTCATTGATGGATCATCACTCCCATAAATCTTATTTATTCTTGGGATCGTGGTATCTAAAACAACATCTACAGTTCCAGATGAAGGTGGCTGAAATGATAAGGTTTGATTATCTTGCGGACTTGCACGTAATTGATTATCCTTAAGTCTAGCTATCATCTCATGCCCATATGCAGTATATTTAGAGAGTTTGCCATCAGAATCAAAATAAGTATCAAAACTCCTCTTATCAGCTGAATCTAACCTAGGATAGATATTATCTGCAAAGTAACTACTTAACTGTTTTACGCTCATTACGTTTGGCATAATAGTAATATTTTTATCGAATTTAGCTGAAAACTTTCCTAAATCAGTACTTAAAATTAATCTAGCTACTTTATTACTAGTGTCATCTTTTGTAATATAATCAGTTAGTTTAATTACGCCACCATTTCCATCATCAATACCACCAGACATAGGTCCTATATAACCGGTATCTCCAGTTATTATTTTATTAGACTGATCGGAATCTTGATAATATAATGAAGCCTTTAATGGTAGTGTTTTTGTTATATCAATTTTTTCTCCATTATTCAGATTTGCATAAATACGGTATCTGTAAGTATTACCAACTAACATTCCCCCATTCTGCAAATCATTATCTACATCAAGTTGTATATTGTTAATAGAGTCGTCAGTTGAGCTAATTATCTGGCTAGATTCAAAAGTTTGAACTATATTAGAGTTTTGATCTAAGATTGAATAGGTATACACAATCTTATTTTCACCAGTGTCTGTAGTTGAGCTTACATTACACCCGTTTTCTGTCAAAATAAAGGGAACTCTACTATCATTCGGTATTTTTTGTAACTTACACTGAGTAGTCGTTGGGGAGTCCAGCGTACTTTGAGGAATATCCAAAATGGTATTATCAGATAAGAGCAATTTTGCTTTAAATAGATATGATTGAGGTATGCCAGTAATAAATTTTGTTGGGTTATCTTTATCCATGACAATTCCTACAATCTTAGCAGGGATGACTTCCATAGTAATCGAAGTACTAAAACCATTATAAGATGCCCTGATAGTAGTTTGACCAGTTTGTATACCTGTAAGATATTGGTTATCAACCTTGATTATGCTCTCATTATCAGAGCTAAAATTAGCATTATTAATGATCGCTGTACTACCATCAGAGTATTTACCCTCTAGATTAAGTTGAACCTTTTCCCCTGACGCAATTTGATTAGTAGCTCTACCAGTTGATAACGATATACTTTTAAGTACTGCGCTATTTACACTAATTTTATAGCTTGCATTATATAAGCCATCAAGATACGATATATTTAGATAGGCATCACCTACATTTTGTGGTGTAATGTAACCTTTTGAGTTTTGATTATCAACAATGAAAATACTATGATCACTACTTGACCAATCCGCAACAGAAGTTACATCATATTTAGAACTATTAACACATTGTATAATAGACCTTATTCCCCTAGATGCACCTAGATTGAAAGTTGTGCTAATCGGTTCACCACTAGCTTCTTCCAAGACTAGCTTATCTACACCTTGATCGCCACATATTGAGTTAATGATTGTAGTTTGAGAAATTGCTTTTGAATTGACATCTGCCCAACTAGCTGTCTGTGGACTATTATTACCATTGCTACATGATGCTATTAATATTGTACACAAAGCACAAAGAGCAGTATTGAAATATAAATACTTTTTCATTTAATAATTCCCTTGATTTTTTTACTTTAGTATGAATAAATTTGTTTTTAAGATAACTTAATAAACATTAATAATTTTATTCTAAAGCTTAATCAAGGTAAATTTTCAAATGCTTTAATTGCTTCTTGGTATGATTTGAATAAGGATAGGTTTGAAACAGAAGAAATTCTGGCAATAATCTCCTTCTCTATAATTTCTTTTAGAATTGTTATAATTGATAAAACAGAAATTGCGACGGCAAATATTACCACTTTAGATAATATTGGATATGCAGATAAACTTATTATAGAATGGTTCACCAATGGTATTAATGTAAGAGCACTTTTTATAATAGCATTATTTTGGATAATTGGTAGCGAATGGATATGGTGAACAACATGTAATAAAAATGCAACCGTATCAAGATGCTGGTCGGGTGCAAAATCTATTATCAGAACTAAAAATAAAATAAACAGAAATGTGTTGACCCACGATAATCTGTTTATTTTTAATCCATGTTGAATCCACATACTTGTGCCCAAGTTAATTAATAAGTTATTTATTTTTAGCTATAATTATGACTAGAGTAAGTTAAAATTAAATAACGCACTAACTGGAAAAAATAGTTTATCATTCTATAATAATTTCAGTCAACCTATTTCTATTACTAAAAGCACTTAATATTAAATATCATATTTAACATTATGTTTTCATTTAGAGATTTTTTGTTGCTTTTTTATCCAAACGCTTTTGATAGATGCGCGCACAATATTCATCCATATGAGTTAAATCATAAAATGTACTTACGTGTACACTCCGTTTCTCAAACTCTTTATTCCTAGCCTAAGAACAAAATAATGGGTTATGAACGAGGTCTTATACTAAAAGACAAAGTCTATTAAAATTTATTACGAATGATCTCACATAATCCACTATGACTAAAACCAAGCACTTTAGTACTTGTAATATCGCTCGCAAATAATCTATTCAGCTTTGTAATAATTCGTCCCTGCTCTTCCTGATTCATGTTTTTAACAAAATCAATCAAAACTATCCCAAGTAAGTTCCGCAAACATATTTGCTGATAGATATTTTCGATAACACTATTATTGAGAGTAAAAGGGCTCATATCAAGGCTACCGCTATTAATATCGATAACATTGATACCGTGTAGTGATGCAAACCCAAGAATTGCTCCATTGGCTAATGTAATTGTAGATTGATTAAGTAACTGTTTACACTCATCAATATTGCTAGTCAAATCAAGCTTTGGATTTAAGCTTACCTCATCAATTTGCCAAAGATCCTGTAACTTTATGATCTCTTCATAAATAGCTTCACTATTAGTAATAACTTCAAATCCATTATCTAATCGGAATGAACGCAATAATTTCAGATAATTACGCTTGCCTGCAAAGATTAATCCCGGACTATTAGTAGCCTTGATGACTTCTAATTTCTCCTTGATCATACTTATTTCGCTAGCCACCAGACTCAGATCAGATTCATCATTGACTGAGCTACGGAGTATCCATCGTCCGGTATTTAGATTAGTAAGTAATAAAAGTTCCTGTTTTTTAGCTTCGGAGAGTTTTTTTGATTGGATAGCAAATTTGTCATCATCAAGCCAAACCACATATTTACCAGCAAGCTGTACTCCCGAACGAAGTTTTGCCTGTTTATGCTCATCACCATGCCAAGCTAACTGACAGATAACATTGCTTCCATTTTGCACCCCAGCTTTACCAGCTTTTAGATTTATCCAACCACTAACTCCTGGCAGGTACTCGACAAAAGCAGAACCAGATTTATGATTTACTCGGCTTACCCGCGCATTAAATACCGATTCGCTAGCTGGCTTAGTCAAATCATCAGCTAAGACATAAGCCAGTTTATCATTAGCATAGGCAAAAGAATAGACTATTTCTCCTATATGATAAACCAAGACCCGGTTAAGCCCCATATTGAGCCAATTCAGCTAATAGATGTTTAACAGTATTTAGGGGTAAGCCCATTATCGAATAAAAACAACCATCTATCTTCTGGATAAATTGCCCGGCAAAAGTATGGATACCATATGCGCCGGATTTATCTTTATAATCCCCAGTTGCTAGATAAGCATGGATATCTGTATCTGTCATCTGATCAAAATAAACCCGACTTTCACTACTCACTGTTTTATGAAATTCGCCATATTTTAGCGTAACCGTAGTAATCACCAGATGATGATTGCCTGCAAGTGTCCGCCACATCCGAAATGCATCCTGATAGTCAATCGGCTTACCAAATACTACATTATTAAAAACGACCTCAGTATCTGCCGTCAATACCGGCATCATAGCTAAGTTATTTGCCAAAACATGCTCCCATGCAGCTTCAGCTTTTTCATTGCAAATCCGCGTAGAATAGTCACGAAAATTCTCGCCCGGATAGACTTCTTCAGGAATATCGATCTCTAATAATTCAAAGTCCACCCCCATCATTGCTAATAATTCACGCCGCCTTGGACTTTTTGATGCTAGATAAATTTTTGATATGATTTTAGAATCCATAATTACCGTTATTAACCCTTCATTTTTCATTAAATAATAGTTGACAGATACAGCATTTAGAACATATAATCATGTTCTCAAATTGAAACAACGCCTCAATAGCTCAGTCGGTTAGAGCGACGGACTGTTAATCCGCAGGTCGTAGGTTCGAATCCTACTTGAGGCGCCATTTCAACTCATCTAGCTCTCTGTAAGCTCCCCAACAAGATTTTCACTCAACGCAGCTTTTATACTTTCTTTACTCATATTACTTGATAATAATACCAGTAGCTTCGCTAGTGCTGCTTCGATAGTCATATCACAACCACTTACAATACCCAGATCATGTAAACAACTACTTGCATAATCATTAGAGACGCGTCCTTCGATCACTTGAGTAATATTTACAATTATCACGCCCCGAGCTACAGCTTCTTTAAGCGCAGTAACCAGCCGTTCATTATGAATCGGAATATTTCCACTACCATAAGTCTGTAAAACAACCGCATCCAGCTCAGTATTCATTAAAGTATTGGCAATAAAATCGGTTGTAAACCCCGGGCGCATACTTAAATCAAGGATTTTGGCTGCCTTCGGCATCACCGGAGCAAAACTAAAGCGGGTAGCCTTCAGCCAACGGCGAGTAAACCAGTTAATATGAATACCAAACTCAGCTAATGGCTCTTCATCCACCGAATCAAAACCAAAAAATCGATAAGTACTTACTTTCTGTGCCCGACAGCCACGAAGTAGTTTATGATTAAATACAATTGCCACCTCGTTTAAATCATCGCGACAAGCAGCAAATACAGCATCAATCAGATTATTCCAGCCATCACTTCGTCTATGTACTAGTGGCAGTTGTGATCCGGTCAATACAACTGGTTTATCTAGCCCTCGTAAGGCAAAAGCTAATACGCTTGCGGTATATGCCATGGTATCAGTTCCGTGAATAACGATAAAGCCGTCATATTTTTCATAATTGGCAGAAATATCGGCAATCATTCTTTGCCAATGCTCCAGCCTAACATCCGATGAATCAATCAGTTGTTCATACTCGATCAGATCAACCTTGATATTACTTACTGGTTCTAGCGTATCTATCTGTGATTTGAATAAACCATTAACTGGCTTCAGACCATCATCGGTATAATCCATGCCAATAGTACCACCAGTATATAAAACTAATATTTTCTTCATTTACTTAATCAATCCTTACTTATTCTTTACATTAGGGGCGAGTATTGTATATTGTCCCGTATATTGCGACCAAAACGCATTATCAAGAACATAATGATAGCGTTCACCCATATTATATAAATTAGCACTAATTTGGGCGGTTTCTCCTTTAGCTTTAGGAATTGCAACTCCAAAGAAAGCCAGACTTCGTACACTCTTTGGATCATTACCTTCACCTGTGCGATAGATGCTATTATTCGCACCTTTATTATGATCTAGCGCGATTATTTGCATATCATCAAGAGTCATTCCAGATTTGCTCCCAACCATTGTTTTTGCCCGGAAAAGGCGCATCTGGCTATCTTGCAAGCGGGCTTTCTCCGATGCTGTATATGGATAATCTTTTATCAGACTGCCATCCTGATAATTATTAGTATGAGTAAATGTTCCCTTATCAGTCAATTTATAGGTAAATTTATGATCTGGTGCTACTTCTATCGATAAAATCTGCTTACTATCTGCAACCTGATAAAAAACCGGGTCCGGATATTTGGCTACCAGTTTAGCAATATCCGGGATAACCGCTTTAGCAGTAGCATAGTTTTGCAGAATATCCTTACTAAAGTCTTCATCTATAGCACCAACTGCTTTATCTGAATACTCCACAGTTACTTCATTAAAAACTGCCAAATTCTTTTCGTTAATCCCAGCCGAGACAAAATTTGGATAATCTTGCCTTGATAAGGCAAGGTACTTGAATTTATCTTTTTCTGCCACTACTTCGATAATCTGTCGATCTGGACGATTATCCCGGTTTTTTGCCATTACGATGCTGTCATTCTCGCCATTAAAGGTTGCAAAAGTCGTACATGCCAATGCTGGATAAACTATCCCAAGCATACTGGTAATTATTAATTTTTTCATTGCTACTCCATTAGCACACTAAGGATAAAGTTCTCGCTATTTTAACATATAAACAGTCAGAATAATGACTACGCCAAAATTCCTTTATCCCAATTCTTAGCATCTTAATAGATGTTGCTTTTTTAAACAGGAAACAATTACCACTATATTACTCCTTACTCTTTTGCAAACTGACTTAAATTTACTCATGCCTAGAATAATTTAATTTTTCAATAATATATAAAATTAAATCAGATCATTATGAAATATTTTTTACAGAGACAATAATACAGACAATAATTCAATTAAAACAATATATTAATCAAATAAATTATTCATGAATTAAGCTACACCACAAATATTTCATGGTTTTTGTATAAATGTTATGCGTTTTTATAACTATGTTTTCCAGAAATGATTTGTTAGAATATCTTCATAAATATAATAAATAATTCATGACATATAACCTAAACTAAATTACTGTTTTAATGTCATAACTAAACTAAACGAGGGAAATAAAATGAAAACTAGTAAATTACAATATTTAATGCTTGCCGCAGGCATAATCACCCTAACAGGTTGTAATACAGGAACTAACGCCAGTACAATTGGTAGTGGAAGTAATTCTGATCTCAGAGCAATTTCCTGTGCTGGCATCCCAGCTTGGAATAGTAGTACTGTATATTCAGCACCAAATACGAAAGTTGTCTATAATAACATTAAATACAGAAATAACTGGTGGACACAGGGGCAACGTCCTGACAAAAATAATGGAGTAACAGGAAGTGGACAGCCGTGGACAAAAGAGGATAATTGTAGTTCAACACCTACTCCAACGCCAACTCCTACCCCGGCGCCAAGTCCAACTCCAGTACCGACACCGACTCCTACACCTGTGCCAACCCCTAGCCCTACACCAAGTCCAACTCCAGCGGCAGGACTACCAGCACACATAACATTTTCACCATTAAGTACGGCATCCGGAACTCTTTACTACCACCTTAATTTACCGTATGGATCAGGCAATGTAGAAACAATGACACTATCAGCCAACTACACTGATTTAATTATTTCAAACTATGTGGCGGGGGCATTATTAGGGCATTTAATACATAAAAAAGAACCAAATCTACAGTTTAATCGCGATTATATCTATGGCTCATTATGGGGACAATTACTTCAGGAAAATATCAGTACCTCAAGTTATAAAAATAATACAAGCTGGATTAGCCCGGACAGTGGAACGCGCAATCAGCTGCTAGCTGCTGGACAGGGTGGACCATATCAAATTAATGACTACTCTAAACGTCTTGAAACCAGTGCTGGAATAGGATTAGTTAATTTTGTAGCACTACAAAAAGGCTTGGGCTTTACAGTAGAAGCACAGGATAACGGCACACAAACAACAAGCAAGGGACCTGACTCTCTAGATGATAAATATTTTGGACCTATGGCAGCAGCTTACTTCCATCTGAATGATATGAATCGGATGAAAATGAATAATGCTGATACATGGGGTCCACAATATCAGTACTATGCAAGCTGTATGAATAATCTGTCTTCATCGCAGGCATCCCAGTACAAATACAACATATACGATATGTTATTAAATGCTGCCTATAATGCAGGCACTTATTCAACTATCCTTAAAGACTATTATCGTGTATGTTCTGGCATGTATAGTAAGAGTCCAGAAAATACTCAGATTAATCTAATGGCAGATTACACACTATCGGATACACAGTATCGCAGTCAATTTGGGACATCAGAAGCCGCAGGTAGCACATTTATCATATATCCACGTCAAATCCGTATTTATCTGGATCAGATGCATAATCAGAAAAATTACAATTCGGCAGCAATTACAGGTAATAATGTTTTAAGATTTAGCCTGCTTGATGTTGAGTATATTTTCCAAAATGCAATGGGAACACTAGCATATGTAAATAGTTCCAATCAATATGTGTATGTGGACAAGAATATTGCCAAAACCGCATATGAAAATGCATTATCGAGCCTTGGATTGAGCCTTAATGGTTTCTTGAATATTGGTGTAGCGGCAGATAAAGTTAAATTTTTTGACTTATTGGATAAATCAATTAATAATCTTGCCAGTAGTTTAAATGCTGATTTTGGCGCTGTTACCCAAACTACAATTGGCGCAACATCCGGAGGTGGCAGTACTGGAGGTGGTACCAGCTGTATCAGTAGTAATGGCACATATCCCGCTGGTAGGGGAAGTTATACTTCAAATACTGTGATCACCGGAACAGATGGTAACCTCTATAAATGTAACATAGCTGGCTGGTGTAATAGTGTTGGCGGTGCATGGGCGTATGCTCCTGGTACAGGTCTTTACTGGAGCGATGCATGGTCACCTTACTCATGTAACTAAACAAAAAGGAAGCTATCAAGCTTCCTTTTTAATTTATTCTGCATATGCATTCATTTTTTTAAACTTTCCCCACAACTTGATCTTACCTATTTAGGTAGAGAGAAAATTGAAAAAAATGAAGATTTATACAATAATAATTATCTTTTACTTGGAGCATCCCAACAATATGCATCTACGGATAATTGTCTGGCATGACAATAATCTTTCCACAGCTGGGCAAAGGTTTTTCTAAATTTATGTGCATCAGTTTTTGTTGAAATAAACGATTGCAGTACTTTACTATTTAATAATTGTTTTATAAGTGACATTGTGTCCTCCGGATATTAATTTCTATATTTTTCATTCAAGTCTAACTCGCCCAATGATTAGGCTTTGCTAGCCAAATAAAACCCACATCTAAATGTAACAAACTATTTCATATAGGTATTTACATTTAGGAGACAATTATAACACCGTTAGGATTTTTTTGCAATGCACAATAAAATATTTTTACTTACCCTAGCTCTAATAGACTTCTTTCATAACCCATTATTTCGCTCTTAGACTAGGAATAAAGACTTTGAGAAACAGAATGTACACGTAAGTACATGAGTATCACAGAAGTCTTTATGACAACGTATAAGAGTTAAAGAAGCAGGTTAGGAAAAAGGTCGAATATATACTCAATCAGTGTGCTGCCGACCAATTGCCCGCTGCTTTAACATCAACTTCTAGCGGCACATTAAGACTGATACCTTCTGTCATAAGGTTTGCCAGATTTTCCAACACAATAGAAACTTCATTATCAGGGACTTGCAAAATCAATTCATCATGAACCTGCATAATCATTTTTGACTTTAACTTTTTATCTTGCAACCACTTATCAACATTTAGCATCGCAATCTTTATTATATCTGCCGCACTCCCCTGCATTGGCGCATTTAATGCCAGCCGTTCTTCAGCTTGGCTCAATATTTTGTTGCTACTATTTATATTTGCCAGATAGATCTTTCGTCCATAAATCGTGGAAACATAACCATCGCGATGGGCATCTTTTTTTATCCTATCCATAAAATCTTTCACCTGTGGGTACTTGGCAAAATAATTATCAATATAAAGCTTGGCAGCACTCCGTTCAATTTTTAACTCTTTTGCCAAACCAAAAACTGACTTACCATAAATTAAACCAAAATTTATCGATTTAGCATAGCTTCTTTCATCACGGGTAACTTCCTCCTGTGGTTTATGAAAAATCTGACTCGCCGTTGCCAAATGAATATCATAACGTTTATTAAAGGCATCAATCAAATTTGCATCATTACTTATATGAGCAAGGATCCTTAATTCAATTTGGGAATAATCAGCACAGACTAGCTGATGTCCGGATTCAGCAATAAAGCATTTACGGATTTTTTGTCCATACTCAGTCCGTACAGGAATATTTTGTAGGTTAGGATCTTTTGAAGATAAGCGCCCAGAAGCAACAACAGTCTGCTCAAGTGTAGTATGAAGCCGTTCATGACTATCCGCAGCTTGAGGTAATTTATCAACATAGGTATTAAGTAGTTTACTTAATGTGCGAAATTCAAGTATCAGATTTGCGATTCCAATCCCCTGATCAGCCAAAATACTCAAAGACTCCTCATCGGTAGAATAACCAGTTGTATTACTTTTGATACCGTCAGAAGGCAATTTTAACTGATTAAAAAGTACATCTTGTAGCTGCTTCGGTGAATTAAGATTAAAAACACATCCAGCTTCCTGAAACACTGATTCTTCAAGTAAGCGGATTTTTTGCTGTAATTCACCTTTTAGTAATTGAAAAGCAGTTAAATCAATTTTCATTCCAGCTTTTTCAATTTTATCGAGAACAATACTTAAAGGCAGTTCTATATTTTTGTATAAATTTAGCTCTTTGCTATCCATCTCCTGAATAATCGCCGAATATGCCGATAATAATTCTCCATTCAGCGATCTAGCTAAATGCTCCTTTTGTGTAGAATCAAGCTCATGCCATAAAAGACGTTTAGCCCCTTTACCACAAACCATTTCAAAGCCATCAACACTTCCCTGAGCCAGACCATGCCGCTCAAATATCGCAGGTAATGATTGATTTTGTTGCGATTCACGAATATAGCTTGCAAGAGCAATATCTCCTTCAATACCATCGATGGCATCAAGATATCTGGATAGAGTCTTCAGATTATTTTTAAGATTTATACATATTTTGGGACAGTTTGCCAAAAAGTAAGGCAGTATCAAGGAACTAAAATCAGTAGAGTCAGACAGGAATAATTCGTTATTTTGATTACTCTCCGTAGCTAGTTCAATTAGGTAAATATTTTCGTCATCAGTAATTACCATCGCCATTAGTTGAGAAAGAATATCTGTATAATCAGAAGTAATCAGGCTATAGCTGGTTAGTTTATTGCTATTTATAATCTTCTGAATGAGTTCACTAATATCATCTGGTTTATTAAAAACGTGCAACGTCTTTGACTTGGCTTCTTGCTTACTGGATAAATCATCAGTCATACTACCAAGAAGTTCGCCTTGGGGATTATTCGTTAATGCAAGCTCACTTTCTTTAAGCCAAGTTCTGAAATTTAATTCACGAAAAATCGGGGCGAGTTCGTAATGCCTGGGTTCTTTTCGCGTAAGATTAGTAAGATTATTAATATCAACATGCTTTACATCAACTCGATCATCAATGGTAATCAAACGTTTTGCCGTTGGTAGCCAGTCAATTGCATTTCTAAAATTATCACCCACAGCTCCTGTTAATTTATCTTGATTGGCAATAAGTGCATCGATGGAACCAAACTCATTAAGCCACTTCTGTGCTGTTTTGGGTCCACACTTATGAACTCCTGGCACATTATCAACGGTATCACCAATCAATGAAAGATAGTCAATTATCTGATCGGGTCTTACACCAAATTTTGCTTCTACACCAGCGACATCAAGTACTTCTCCAGTCATGGTATTTACCAGGGTTATTTTATCCTCGACTACTTGAGCAAAATCTTTATCACCTGTTGCAATTAAAATATTAAAGCCCTGATTCGCATATTTTTTAGCAATCGTTGCGATCACATCATCGGCTTCTACACCGTCTTCTACAATTACTGGTATCCCTAGCTTTTCAATAATATCATGAATATATGGAATCTGCACTATCAGTTCCGATGGAGTTTCACGGCGAGTTGCCTTATATTCGGGATAAATATCGTCACGAAAAGTTTTACCTTTAGCATCAAATACACATACCCAATGAGCAGTTGCATACTTCTTTTCCATCTGCTTTAGCATATTGATTATGCCATAGGTCGCATTGGTAGGAATCCCTGATGGAGAAGACAGATTTTTAACTGCATAAAATGCCCGAAAAATGAAAGATGAACCGTCAATCAATAATATAGTGTTGTCCATGAACCAGAAACCTCAAATCCTTATCTGTTACTCCAAACCACTAGTATAGTATAGTATTAGTCAATCAGCTTAAATTTTCGTCCACCAGACATAGCTTACAAGATCGTGACTATCGGAGTTAAGATTAAATTTACCTCGATAAATAAATTGACATACATACAGACAGGGAATTATAATTTAACCACGATTAACTATTAATAGTGGCTTAGCTATGTATGATGATATTTTCATGTTTGTCAAACTCGTTGAGATTGGGTCATTTAGCGGATTATCACGTAAGCTGGATACAACGCAAGCAACCATCAGCCGGCGAATTCAGAGTCTTGAAACAAATCTCGGAGTGTCGCTTTTTCACAGAAATACACGCAAACTGGAAGTAACTGATATCGGCAAACAAATTTATGAGAAATTCCGTAATCAAGAAGCACACCTAAGCTCCCTGATTGAAGAGACAGTTCACTCCTCTCATGGAATATCTGGCACACTAAGAGTTGCCTTACCAATTGCTATTTCCAGAACAATAATAACCCCACATCTGGCAAAGTTTCTCGCAGCCTATCCAAAAGTAAATCTGGTTACATCATTTATCACAGGTCAAATAGAACTTGTAAAAGATGGTTTTGATCTTGCAATTAGCATTGTGTTACCTAAAGCACAAAATAATATTGTCAAACTTCTTCATCGCTTTAACATACATCTATATGCAAGTAGTGCCTATATAAATAAATATGGGAACATAAATTCACTTGATGAACTAGGTAATAACCATATATTAAAAATGGGAATTCTGACTCCAGAAGGCACCATTATCAAGGAAGTTATTGCTAAAAATAGAATTACCAATGAAGAACAGCAAATTACCTTGAACCCAAGATTAAGCATAAACAATCTTTTACACGCATATGAAATTGCCCAATCCGGTGAAATCATCGTGGCTGGCTGGGATTCGCTTCTTGAACCATATATGAAATCCGGCGAGATTATAAAAATCCTACCCGAATACTCCTTTGGTGAAATACCCTGTTATCTGATTAGACAATCACTGGAAACAACTGCATTACAATCAGCATTCATTGATTTTATAGAACGTTGCTTTGATTATTACCGAGCCGATAGCTATGTTAATAGCGAGTTGATTTTATAATTTTGCATTAGCTATACGCTACCAATTACTCGCACTACTTATTCCCCCTCTATATTTACCCTCTAAATCAATCAACCTTTTAGAATACTGCAAATCTGTATAACTAAATTGCGGTGATAGCTGTATTCAGCTGTTATGATGAATTGTTAATATACTGTCATGGGAAGCGCAAGAGCTTCAAAACAAATAAGCAAAAATTTGACTTTCATTTCAAGGGGACTAAAATGAAAAACACACTTAAAAAATTATTGATTGCAGCAGGTATCTGCGTAGCTTCAACTTCAGCTTTCGCAGAAAATATCTTTCTTGTTCAGGTTGATAATACATCTAACCATGCAATAAAAATTAACTGGAGTCATGAGTCAAGATCTTGGGATGAGAAGTTCGTCGAAAATGCTGGTGCCATCCCTATGAGTGGCGAGACAATCGTAAATCCAAATATGCGTGCTGCGGCATCTACAGCCGATAGTTATACTTGGGGAAATCCTGATATGAAATATTTTTCAATTACAGTACAAGACCCAGGAAACCCTAGCCGTGGTAAGAAGTATGTATTTGGTATAAGTAATGAACATAATCCCCTGATGAATTTTTCAACTGGATTTTTAAAAATACATGATGGCAATCATCATAATAACCATAAGATTGTAATTAAATATAACGGTACTAACTTTGATATGGAAGTTCGGAATACTGATAATTATGGTTATAATAGCTGTGATTGGGATTCTGCAGTTTGTTGGCAAAATTTTGCTGAGCATGATACCAAATCTCTTAATGAAATGGTTTCCTATGACGATAACGTACCGGCAGCAGCTTCACAGCCAGTTCCAGGTACTTGGTCAATTGGCGCTGGAAATTGTAGTATGATACCTCAGTGGAATCCAACTGCTACGTATTCAAAATCAGGGACAATTGTAACTTATAATAATCTAGTTTATAAGAATGACTGGTGGACTAAAAATGAAAAACCTGGCACATCAGATAGTCGTGGAGGATATGTCTGGAAGAAACAGAGTGATTGCAAAATAACAGGAGGAGCACCATACTCAGCTTCACTGATACCAAGCGCAACTTCTGTGCCTGCTACAGTTCCAGCACCAAAAGGAACATATGACTTTGGTCAGTGGAAAGCCGGCGAATATCCAGTAGTGTATTCACCAAAAGAGATCCATCCATTTGTGACATATAACGGTAAAGGTTATGTAGCTTGTAATGGTGATACAGCCGCCAAAGATGTACCTGGTAAATCAGATGCCTGGAAAGAAGTAAACGGTACTTTAGGTAATACTTGTGGTTACACTGTTCATTCTTACAAAAAACAAAGTACAACTCCATCAGTAGCTAAATCAGCAGTTAGCTTCTGGTAGGATAAGGAATCCCCTTGAAAAGCTGCCTTATAGATTGAGGCGGCTTTTTTATTTAGCAAGTGACATTTTTAAATAACCTAACATTGATAAGCAGTATAATAGAGCGGCAGACCTTTCTTATCGGAGTTACACTAGAGGATATTATGTTTGATGAAATTTTTCTGTTTGTAAAGCTTGCTGAAACAAAAAGCATAAAAGAAACTGCTCAGAGCTTGGAAGTTTCAGCTTCTACCATAAGCAGAAGCATTCAAAAGCTTGAAGCTGAGTTGAATGTGAAACTATTTAAGGTACATGCACACCATTTTGACCTGACTGATGAGGGGCAGAAAATATATGAACACTTTGTAATTCATAAACGAAATTTTGCCAACGAGATTAACAGCTTCATGCAAAGTAAAGATAAAATCCACGATACTCTTAGGCTCGCATTGCCGCATTCAATTGCGGAACTGATTCTGCCTTCATTAATTAGCTGGTTTAAAAAGCGCTTTCCTGAATCAAGGCTAATTATGAGTTATATGGCGACTTCAATCAATCTATTGAAAGATGGGCTCGATTTGGCAATAAGTCGGCGAGAGCCAGCTTCAAGTGATCATAAAGTAAGCGTATTAAGTAAGATCGCCATTAAGCTATATACCACTCCACTGTATTCCCAGCAATTTGGCTTACCACAAGACATTGAAGAGCTGAAAAACCATAATTGGGTAGTTCAGACAGTTGACAATCGACTGATTAATAATTTTGAAGCACATAATTTGAATACTGGCGAACGAATTGTTATTAATTATCAGCCGCAATTTTTATTAAGTAATGGGTTACAGGGCTTACCCATGGCATCATCGAATCAGGTAATTGTGCTTGCACCGGATTATTTTGCAAAGCACGAAATTGAGCGTGGTAACCTAATAGAAGTTTTACCGGAATGGGAGTTTGGCGAAAGTCATCTATATTTGATTCGAAATCCACATTTAATAAATAAGCTGGAACAAGAAGTCGTTGATTTTATTCTAGGCTTATTTGCCCCTGACTATAAGGATCAGCATAATGATTAGCTGTGATGATGTTTTATTTTTTGTTGATGTCGTTAAATCGGGTTCATTTAATAAAGCTTCGGTTGCGCTAAATACCACTCAGGCAACTATTTCCAGACGGATTCAGTCCCTTGAAGAAGCTACTCAGCAACAACTATTAATAAGAAACCCACGAGGATTTACGCTAAGTCAGGCAGGTAATGAATTATATGCCAAATTCGAGGGATTTGGGAAACTACTACAAAATGATCTTTCAAATATCCTTTCTGGTAAACGCGAACTAAAAGCCACTCTTAATATTGCGATTTTTTCT
>WBZO01001274.1_pt1 | contig 40520 bp, 24 predicted proteins | sample 5204261 | NCBI WGS metagenome assembly WBZO01 (sample SAMN12412400, study PRJNA552823) | activated sludge metagenome | isolation source: activated sludge from anammox sidestream of wastewater treatment plant... | place: USA: North Carolina | collected 2017-09
GTGTATTTTGGGGGCAGGCAAGACAGTGAAATAGGCGCATAGCCTTCGCTACGTAACTATTTCACTAACACAGCCAGCGCCCAAAAGACGCCGCCCAAATGCGTAAGTTATTTCCGACACGTTCCTTAAGACTCAAAGCCCGAATCCTGCTGCCCAGACGTATCCGCTATCCTGCTGGGGGAAAGGTTGGCAAAGAGAAAAGGCCATCCTGGTGGAGGCCTTTTCAAAAATTAGGAACTATGTATTGAAAAAAATAAAAGAGTCAGTAGAGGAGAGGCAGTGAAACCCTGGAAAAAAGGGAAAAGCAAAAAGACTTGGAAGGTGGGTAATGGGGATTCTCACCCACGCTTACCAATTTCCCGGCCATTTTTGCAGACCTACTTCAGCTTCACTACTCTGCGCACCTGTTCCCGGTGCCCTTTCTGTTTAATGTAAACGAGGTAGATCCCCTGAGAGAAACTACGCAGATCAAGTGTCAATTTCTCAGAATTAGCCGGTATTTCCAGCTCATTCAGCACCTTGCCAAACGGGGTGGTGACGAGGACAGCCGTCGGGAAGTCGTTTGGTCTGAGCAATTGGAGGGTCGTTTCACTGAAAGTGGGATTTGGATAAACCTGGACGAGGCCGACGCCTTCGGGGTGGTAAAACACCTCGACCCCTTGAGATAACCCTTCTCTTCCCGTATCGTCTATCATCCTGAATTGTATGCGATAGTAGTTTTCACCGAGTTTGGGTTGGCCATCCGTGGCGCTATAGGTCGAGACATTTTGCCCCACAGCACCCGCCATGGCTGTCATATTTTCAAATGACTGACCGTCTTCAGAGCGCTGCACGAAAAAGACAGCCTTGGACGCATCACCGGAAACTTTCCAGCTTATGGCAACCTTGTCACCGTTTAGCACTGCGGAAACCTGATCAAAGACAAGCTGGTCCTCCCCGCAGCTTTTCAGCTTTACTTCAAAGACGGCGGACTGGGAGCACCCCTGCCTTGTCACGCTCAGCCTGACCGTTTTCAGGCCAGCAGTACTCCAGAAGACAGGATCTGCTACCCTTGCTGTGGCAGTGGAAGGTGCTGCATCGGCACCAAACTCCCAGAAATAGGCAGCACCTGCCCCCGCATTGGCCGCTTCAAAACGGCTTTCTTCCAGGATACAAAGCTCAGCAGGCTGCTCTATGACCTTTGCCAAAGGGTAGGGAGCCAGACTTTTGGCAACGATATTGGACTGTACGGAGTAAGCCGTACAACCCCTGCGCCTAGCACTGCGGATGAAATAAGTCGTCTCAGAAATAACCCCCGGATTGTAACTCTCAAAGCCCGAATTGGGAAGGACCTTCCAGTTGGCATCGCCATCACCGTTGTAAATGGGCACACTGCTGGCCAACCAGCGGTATTCAATAACCCCGGAGCCACCTGAGGGCTGTACCAGACTTGTCATTGGGGTAGGCAGGACTTCCGGACCGCAGAAGTTTTCATCGTAGCCAATCGCGCCGCTGTCCGTCAGGTTGTCGCATTCTTTGAAAAGGCCAGCATCAATGGAGAGCTTGTCCTGTGCAAAAGGTAGCACCTGAAACTTCGGGCTACGCCCTGTCACCGGATCGGGATCGCTGTCTTTCCCGTCGTCAGTGCCCTGGTGCGGAGAGGTAAAGACGTAGCCATCGGGCAGGCTGCCCGGCGAAAACTCTACGACGTAGGTGCCTGGTTGGACTTCTTCAAAGAGGTATTGCCCCGCATCATCTGTGACGGTGGATGCGACCACGGTATTTCCTGGCATGGCTATTAACTTAACCTGAACCTCGGCGATGCCTGGCTCATTCAAATCCTGAATGCCGTTGCGGTTGAAATCTTCCCAGACCCAATCGCCGATGCTGGATTTTTCATCCAGAAAGATCAGCCCGGCATCCCAGCGGTCATCGTAAAAAGAAGGAGCAAGCTGGAAGGTATCAGAAGAGCCTGTCTCTGGGTGGATATCGCTATCCTGAGCGGTATTTCCTGTTTTATAAGCTGAAAAAATGCAGTTGGCGGGCAAGCTGACCTCCATGCTGTAAGCCCCTGCCTGCAGGCCGTCGAAGGTGTACTCCCCATTAGCATCGGTCAGCGTGGAGAGTGCCACATTGACTCCGCTGCCTGTCGTGCCGAATAATTTTACGAGCACATTTGCAACACCTGGCTCACCCGGATCCTGAATGCCGTTTTGATTGATATCGTGCCAGACGAAATTGCCAATTCTGGAAGGGTTAACCAATGCAAGCTGGGCAGTGCAGGTGCAGCCCTTGCTGTCTGTAACAGTCACGCTTTGCACGCCGGCAGGAAGGGCCGAAACTGTTTGCTCCGCGCTGCCATTGGCCCAATTGAAAGTGTAGGGTGCTGTTCCGCCCGTTGCTGCTGCGCTTGCGATACCGTCATTTCCACCGTAGAAGCTGATGGGTGAAACAAGCTGCACCTGGCAGCTAAAGGCAGGGGGTGTTTCTACCTGCACGGAATTTTGCACCGTACAGCCGTTGGCATCAGTAATCGTCACGGTATAAACGCCACCTGCCAGGCCGTAAATGGTACTTCCTGTACTGGCATTGCTCCAGAGGTAGGTGTAAGGGGAGACGCCGCCTTGCCCTGAAGCAGTGGCAGTGCCGTCACCGGCGTCATAGCAGGTAGTGCCGGTTGCCGTGACGGTAGAGGACAGGTCGCCCAATGTCAGAATCGAAATGCCATCCGAAACCGTGCAACCGTTGCCGTCCGTTACGGTCAACTGGTAACTTCCCGCTGCCAGGTTGGAGATGTCCGCCGTAGTTTTTCCATTGCTCCATTTAAAAGTATAAGGAGCTACCCCTCCGCCAACCTGGGCATAGGCAGCTCCGCTGCTGTTATTGGCACATAGCAGGTCTGTTTTTATAATCGTCAGATTCAAGGCAGGTGGCTCGAAGACGGCAGCCTGGGAAATAGAGTAGCAGCCCTTTGCATCCGTCACCGTGAGACCATAAGTGCCGGGACCTAAGCCTGAGATGTTAGGTGAAGTGCTGTCCGCAGCGATACTCCATTCGTAGGTGTAGGGCAGTGTTCCTCCTGTAACAAGTGCTGTAGTGCTGCCGTTGCCCATTCCGGCGCAGCTTACTTGGGTGCTCGTCAGGCTTAGCTCCAAAGGAGCAGGGGCTGCGATTTCGACAGCGCCTGTTGAGGTACAGCCTTGTGAGTCAGTCACCGTTACGGTGTAAAATCCAGGAGAAATATCGTCGAGAGCCGAAACGGTCGGCTCGCCAGGTGCATTCCAGGCATAGTGATAGCCATTTCCAAAGGGCGTGCCACCACTTGCCAAAACGGCGGCTGAGCCGTCGCTACCATTGGCACAGGAAGCGCTGTCCGCTTGCATAGTCAATGCGATGGCAGGTGGCTCGGAAACCAGGGCAAAGCCTGTGGAAAGGCAGCCGTTTCCATCAGAAACGGTCACGGAATACGCCCCCTGGGGCAATCCGCTAACCTGTGTGCTGGTGGAGGCAGCCGGGTCATCCCATAAATAGCTAAAATCTGCTGGGTTGCCGTTTACTATCGAAACGGATACTGTGCCATCGCTGGCACCGGCGCAGGAGGCTCCCGTCGCCGAAGTGAGAAGGGTGGCGGCTACCGGGGCTTCAACGGTTTCACTGGCGACCACTGTGCAGCCCTGAGCATCCGTGACCGTGACAGCATAAGCTCCTGCCACTAAACCGATAGCCGTGACGCCCGTTTGAGCAGCAGGGTCGCTCCAGAGGTAGCTGTAGGGAGCCACCCCTCCGCTAACGGAAGCGGTGGCGGTGCCGTCGGCGGTGTAATTGCATTGTGCTGGAGTATGAGTGGTGGCAACTACCAACTGCGTGCCCTCATTAATAGCAACAGCGCCGAAGCCTGCACAGCCTTGTGAGTCGTTTACAATTACGTCGTAAACTCCCGGCGTCAGGTCGGTGGCAGTCTGGGTAGTTTGAAAATTGGGGTCACCCCATTGGTAGGAGTAGAAACCCGAACCTCCGGAAACCGAAACCACTGTGGCGCTCCCGTCACTTCCTCCAAAGCAGGAAACTCCGTTGGCAGTGGTTACAACTTCGAGCATGGGGCCGTAATCAACCTGTGCCACAGCAGAGCCCGTACAGCCCTGCGTATCCGTGACCAAGACAGTGTACGAGCCTACGGGCAGGCTGGAAATGGCTGGAGTTGTTTGAGAAAAAGGGTCGCTCCATAAATAAGATAAATCGCCGGAGCCTCCGGTTGTTTCTAGCACTGCGGCGGTGCCGTTGTTTGCTCCAAAGCAGGATTCTGCGGTGCCCAGAACTACTACCACCAGCGGAGGGCCACTTTCTACTGCAATGCTTGACGAGCCGATACAGCCCTGAGCATCGGTGGCGGTGACCGTGTAGATGCCTGGCGACAGCCCGGCAGCAGACTGGCCGGTTTGAAACAAGGGATCGTCCCATTGATAGGTGTAAGCAGGCAGACCGCCATTGACGCTGGTGACCTGGGCCGAGCCATTGTTCCCTCCCAGGCAGGTTTCGGCGATACTTTGAACAGAAACCTTCAGTGGCGGGCCGCTCTGGATGGTCACCTCAGCGGTCCCAAAACAACCCTGGCTGTCGGTGACAGTAACGGTGAAATTACCGGCGGGAAGCAGGATGGCTGCTGACCCGGTTTGGGACTGGGGGTCATTCCACTTGTAGGAATAACCCGGTACACCACCGACGACCTGGGTGACGCCAGCCGTGCCGTTGGCTGCATGAAAGCAGGTTTCATCCGTGCTGCTTACGGAGACACCCAGCGGAGGGCCGGCAGCTATTGCAATGGTCGCAGTAGCCGTGCAGCCTGCTGCATCTGTTGCAGTAACGGTGTAGGAGCCGGGCGATAAGTTTGTGATGAGGGGGCCACTTTGTCCCTGTGGGTCGTTCCAGTGAAAGGTGTAGTTCGGCGTACCTCCTCCGGCAGACAGAATCTGGGCGGTGCCGTCTTTTACGCCGAGGCAGGTCTCATCGGTGCCTTCCAATTTGAGGACTACCTCAGCACCATCCTGCAAAGTCACAGCCGAGATGGCAGAGCACCCCATGGCGTCTGTGGTGGTGACTGCGTAGTACCCAGCAGAAAGCCCCTGCGGGTCTTCTACATTTCCGAGGTTAGGATTCCATTGAAACTGGAAAGGCGCAGTGCCGCCTGAAATGTGGAGGTTGATAGAGCCATCTGAACCGCCTTTGCAGGAAATATCCTTGCCTGTGATGTTTGCCGCTACAGCGGGTGACACCGACAAGGTGACTATGTTGGAAATGCCCGTGTAATCAACACAGCCGTAGCTGCGGGCCAGCCGAATGAGATAGGTGTTTTGAACGATAAGCCCCAGGTCGTAACTCTCTCCGTTTGCTCCCGCAATGAGCAGCCAGTCGGAGCTTCCGGGGTAGTAGGGGGTTCCCTTCAGGCTCATAAGCCATTGGTACTCATAGTCTCCTGAGCCTCCTGAGGGATACTCGAGGTTGTTGATTGGATCGGGGTTGAACAGAATCCCGCAGAAATGCTGACTCAGGCCTATTACCCCGCCGTCAGTAACGTTTTCGCAGCAGATAGCAGTTTTGGTCACGACATTGCTCTCTCCCACGTAGTCGGTGCAGCCGCTGCGGCGGGCGAAGCGCTTGTAGTAAGTCGTCACGGAAACAGGCCCTGGGTCGTAGCTAGGCCCATTGGAATTTGGCAGGGGCATCCACTGGGCGAGTGGGGAAGTAGGCTCATCCGTGGTAGCCATCCATACGTATTCCAAGTTGCCGGAGCCGCCTGCTGGCAGGGAGACCGAAGTGATGGCAGAGGGATCCCAGACAGGAGCGGGGCATCCCGATTCGTTGCCTTGTATTTTTCCGCCAGTCAGCACATTGTCACAAGCCAGGCACGGGCTGGTAAAGAAAGGGCTCTCAGCGTTCAGAACTCCCAATGAAACCAGCATAAAAGCGGAGACCCGGAGCAAAACTGGGACAAGCTGGTGTCGCAACGGTGCGGCCGTCCTGAAAATCAGCATGAAGAATTTGCTGGGCAAACGGAGAAGTTGTACGTGTAGTACTCTCATAGTCATTTTTTCAAGTACATAGAAATAAGGTAACTGTTTAGAGGGATGTGCCTGTCTCATAAGTCAAACCGCTACCTTCGGAGGCGAAAAACATCCCTCTCCGAAGGGTTATTTGGCGGCGGTCGTCGCCAGTTGACTTTTGATAAAGCCTAATGCGGGGTGTTTTTGGGGAGAAATTTTCAATTTTTTCCCACCCCCCTCCTGCTAAGCAGTTACGAAATGAGTCGAAAATCAGGTGTCTTAGCACCTGGTTTCCACGAGATTATTTGAGCTTTTCATGTTGGTTCAACTGGAAGTTTTTCTGATAAGGATCGAAGAAAAAATAAAATGTACATTTGGTTTTTAAAAAACCATTTCCACCCGGGACTTTTTGAATAAGATGGATACAAGTTATTAATGCTCCGTATCTAAATCAGCGCAAGGCGGAGGTTCGGTTTTTTAAGACGGAAATGCGGAGGAAGGGAAAAAGGCAAAATTTTAGGAAAAACAATGCGACTGAATTGCCGAACAACGATTCTGGAACAGGATTTTGAAGGGCCTGCAATTATCATTTCCAACACCTTGACAGCTCCTTCTATCTGGCCAAAAATCATACCATTTATTAGATAAAATTATAAATTGTTAGCTCTCAACAACTTGGGTGAAATATTGAAAAAGGCCTGCGGGCGGCTGGGGAGGAGGTGGAGTTTGGAAAGACAGAAGAGCCAAGGCATCAGTTGATTAAGGATTTACTATTCTTTAATTTTTTGTAATACTAAGAAGCTGCTTGAATTGAACTTACCGGGCTGAAAAGTCATTTTTCCCGTCCCAAAGCGAAGCATACTTTTCAACAATAACTTGGACTATCCCTTTAAAATTTCCTTCGCTTTAGGCAAAGAATCCATTCTTTTTATCTCCAGTAGTCAAATCCAGACGGCTTCGAAGTAGGTAGTCAAACGACATGTGACAAGTTGATTATTCAATAATAGGGTACAATCGGTTTAGGAACGTGCCGGAAATAAGTTGGGTATTTCGGTGAGTGTATTTTGGGGGCTGGCAAGGCAGCGAAATAGGCGCATAGCCTTAGCTACGTAACTATTTCACTAACACAGCCAGCGCCCAAAAGACGCCGCCCAAATGCGTAAGTTATTTCCGACACGTTCCTTAGCTTGATTCGGGCATCTGGTGTGGTGAACTGCCAATTCACCTTTTTGCATTAGTTGTTGCGCCGGTTCTCAAATTTTTGGACTTGTTCGGCCAGGGCTTCTTTGGAGGGGATCCGTTCAGAAAGCCCGTTTCCTTTGAGCACGCTCAATTCGCATTCGGCCATGTTGAGCCAGCTTCCGTGCTTTGGGGTGAAAACAAACTCAATCTTGTCCAAGATGGCTCATGCCCTTTGGGGCTCGAAAATTTCATACATGGCCGAAGGCTTATGGGCGCTCAGGTTGTCTTCCACCAAGGAGAGGCGGGATGCCCCGGCATATTGGTTTTCAACAAGGTCCGCCACGATTTTCGCCCACTGGATGCGGTCGTGTCTGTCCACCACGGTGATGCTGCGCTTTCCGGCCAAGGGCTCGAAGCGCATGTACACTTCGGCAGCGCCCTCCCTGCGGTACGCGTAGCGCATGTTCCCGTCCGGCAGCTTGATGGGCTTGCACACCTGGCTGACCAGTTGCATGGGCGACTCGCCCAGGCAAACGACTGGGCGCCCGGGGTCGTAGGGGCGCTTGCAAACGTCCAGAACCTGTTCCATCTGGCAGACAAAATCGGCATTTTGTTCTGGCAGTATCACCCACATTTGGTGCTGCCAAGGCTTAATTTCGTTTTTTTTAGCACCTGCCTGCCCCCTTCATGGGAAAGGCTTTCCGCATACTTTAGCTCCACTGCCTTGTCGGCGAGCAGCCGCAGGCCAGTTGGGTAAGGTGCGTCTCCAAATCGCCGTCTATTTTTATAGCGGTGTTGTGCGGCCTGCGGGGCAGGCCATTCAGTGCGGTTTCGATGCCGTACAGCACGAATTTTTCCCGTACCCGCTGAACGGTTACCGGGCTTAGGTGGTAGGCCTCGGCGATTTTCGCACCAGTAAGGTTTGCCCCATTGACATCGGCAGCCAACAGGATTTGCGAATTGAGCACGACCGAACTTTTGGGGCTGCGGTTGCTGATTTTTTCTTTCAGCATGAACGGCTCGCCCTCCGTGAGAGATACTATATATTTTTTATTCATATCTGTTGTTTTTGTTTGCAACATCAACTTGTCACATGTTGTTTGACTGACTATTAAGGGGTTGCAATTTCTTCAGTCTCTTTGTTGGGCGCAATTAATTGGCGGTGGATATCCAGTACCTGCATCACCAGCGACTGGCTGCCATCGTTGAAAATCGTAAAATCAGAGAGGCGTATTTTTTCCTCATCCGGCATTTGCCGGCTCATTCTGGCCCAGACTTGCTGCCTGGATGCGCCATCTCTTTTCATCACCCGTTCTATCCTGATTTCCTGTGGTGCGTAAACCGTGATGATTTTATCCAAAACTTGGTGGCTACCGCTCTCAAACAGCAGTGCTGCTTCTTTCAGGGTGTAAATGGCGTGTGAGTTTCGGGCTTGCCAATGCTCACCGTCCCGCAGGACGGCAGGATGCACGATGGAGTTCAGGCGGGTGAGTTTGTCCTGGTCGCCGAAGGCCGCGGAGGAGATAAATTTCCGGTTCAGGCTGCCGTCGGGGAAATAAGCCTCTTCGCCAAACAGGGCGATGATTTCCGCTTTCACCGTTTCGTTTTCGGCCATAATTGCCTTGGCGCGGTCGTCAGCGTAATAAACTGGCACGCCCAAAGCCTCAAAGATTTTGCAGACGGTTGTTTTTCCGCTGCCCATGCCGCCGGTGATACCGATGCGTAGGGGCTGCTTGCGGCTTGCTTTTTTTGTGTCCGGATTTGACATAATTCAGGTAAAATCTTTTGATTGAAAGGCCGGTTGTTTAACTTGGGTTCAAATTCACCATGCAAAACCTCCGTATGAATTGTTGGTACAAATTTTTTTTAAAATCCGCATTGCTACCGGGTTTTTTGTTCACGGTGTTCAGTCTAAAATCGCAGGACATTCACTTCTCTCAATTCTATCGCAGTCCTGCCAACTTGAATCCAGCTCTTTCGGGGGTATTTGCCGGTGACCAACGCTTTATTGCCAACTACCGCAGCCAGTGGGCTGCAGTACCTGTTCCATATCGCACTGTTTCGGGCGCTTACGATGCAAGGTTACGACATAAAATCCTCGGCGAAAAGACCTTCCTGGGGTATGGCCTGGTACTTAACAACGACCTGGCGGGGGATGCCAATTTCGGACTGACTCAACTCGGCCTCAGCCTGGCCTGTCTGAGGCAAATATCGGACGAGATCGTCGCATCACTGGGGGCTCAGGTGATGACGGGGCAGCGCTCTGTTCAGCAGAGCAGGCTCAGCTTCGAAGAACAATGGAATGGAGACATTCACGATCCCAAGCTCTCTGCAAATGAGGCATTTAGCAAGAGCCAGCACCTCACCAGCCTGACGGCCGGTCTGAACATGCGCTATCAGTCCGGGCAAAGCCGCACGAAGATGGATTTCGGAGGGGCCTTTTTTCACCTGAACCAGCCGAAGGCTTCATTCACCGATGATATGGACGTGAAACTTCCTGGGAAAGCAGTTGCATACTGGCTTTCAAACTTTCAAGTAAATTCAGTCCTGGATTTAAAAATAAATGCCGTTTTCAGCCGCCAGCTAACCTACCAGGAGGTGGTAGGGGGAGTGGCTGTCCGCTACTATCTCCATGCAGCCCGAAACAGAGAACTAGCCATCCAGGCAGGAATGGCGTATAGATGGGGCGATGCATTGATTCCCACCCTGGAGTTGCAGGTGCGCAACTGGTGCGCCGGAGTCAGCTACGACCTGAACTACTCTCCCTTTCGCATTGCAACCCGAAGACGAGGGGGACCGGAATTCTTTCTGGAGTACATTTTATGGAAAGTAGCTCCACTTAAGAAGTTCAAAGCCTGCCCAATTTTTTGAACCGGTACTTCATTTACCTCTAGCGGGTTACTTGTTGGCGCAAATTTTGCCAAAACGAGTAATCGGTTTCCTCTCTTACACAAATCCAATTTTGCCCCCGCTAAAAATTTCTATGGATAAGGATCACAAATTCCTTCTTCCTTCTCCGGATGAAGGAGGACGGGCATTTAATAAGGTGACAGTACCGTATTTCTGGTGTGGAGGAACAGTCGGTGCTGAATGTGAATGGAACGAGCCGATGAACTGGTACAACCGCAGGGTACCTGGCTGGTTTGACAAGGTGGTTATCAGCGGTGCTTACACCTGGCAAAACTGCTTTCCCATTATCAACGATTTTGTAATGGACATAGCCATGCTGAAAATCATGAAGGAGGGGCAATTGTGGATAGAGAAAAATGGCAGACTGAGCGTTGACGGCCTGACCAAACAACAAATTGGCATTTACAACCTCGGCCTTATCCACATTGAGGGCGAGTTAACCGTGCATCGCACCCGCATTGCCAGTATAAAAAACAGCGGCCTCATTTTTAATAAAGGCTCCCTGGCCATAGACAAAAAGAAGTGCAACGGCATCCTGCAGCATGGTGAAGGAAAGTTCGATAATTTCGGCGAATTCCTATTTATTTGATAATCAGTGTGTTATCATTTTTTGGCTCAAAAAATCATCCTATGGCTTTAATAGCTTGCGTTTGATACACCTGTTTTATACATTTGCCGCAATTTTTGGAGAATTTAACCTGGCAGGCGAACTTTTTTCAAGCGTCCGCCTTTTCCTATTTTGATCGTTTTTCTGCTAATAATTCTTTCAAAAACACTAAATCTGCTACTATCATGTATTGGACATTAGAGCTTGCATCACACCTGGAAGACGCTCCATTTCCCGCTACCCGGGATGAATTGATTGACTATGCAATTCGTTCGGGGGCGCCTTTGGAGGTTATTGAGAACCTCCAGGAAATGGAAGATGAGGGTGAGTTGTATGAAGGGATCGAAGATATCTGGCCTGATTACCCCAGGAAAGATGACTTCCTGTTTAACGAAGATGAATACTAACCTGGCTTCGGCCGGGCGAGGAATATTTTCCCCTCAGATGATTCAGGAAAGGTTTTGCCGACACAGGCAAAACCTTTCCTATTTTTGATGCCTCGATTAACCCGTTTGCATGAAATCAACCCGTTTGAGCCGCCTGTATTTATTTCTGTTCGTCCGCCACCGGGGCAAAACCCTTGTGCTGCTGGGGGGGCTGCTGCTGCTTTACTGGTTTTCCCTTCCCAGCCCCCTGTTTAGCGATCCGACCTGCATGGTGCTGGAGGCCAGCGACGGCCAGCTGCTGGGAGCCAGGATTGCAGGGGACGGACAGTGGCGCTTTCCGTTTAACGAGGAAGTTCCCGACAAATTCAGAAAGGCGGTTGTTGAATTTGAAGACAAGCGGTTTTTCTACCACCCGGGCATTGACCCAGCAGCACTCCTGCGGGCATTCAGCCTGAACTTAAAACAAAAGCGCATCGCCAGCGGAGGTAGTACTATCACGATGCAGGTTATTCGCTTGGCCAGGAAGAACAAATCGAGGACTGTTTTTGAAAAAATTATTGAGTCCATCCTGGCCACCCGGCTTGAGCTGGGCTTTTCAAAAAATAAAATTCTGGCGCTGTACGCTTCCCATGCGCCTTTTGGCGGGAATATAGTTGGCCTGGATGCTGCCTCGTGGCGCTATTTTGGGAAGGCCCCCCGCTCTCTTTCGTGGGCAGAGTCAGCCATGCTCGCCGTGCTCCCCAACAGTCCTTCCCTGATTCACCCAGGCAGAAACAGAGCCCGCCTACAGCAAAAACGCGATGCCCTCCTTTCCAGGCTTTGCAAAAAGGGCATCATTGACCAGGTCACCTTTGAGCTGGCCCTGGAAGAGCCTTTACCCGAAAAACCCCATCCACTTCCCCGGCTGGCTCCGCACCTGCTGGAAAGAGCTTTTGTCGAGCATTTTAAGAACAGCCCCGAGGCCATTACTCGGCTCCGCACGACGATAAACCCCGTGCTGCAAAGCAGGGTGAATGAAATAGCCCACCGCCGTTCAACAGGCTTGAAGAGCAACGAGATACACAACCTTGCCATCCTGGTTTTAGAAGTAAGAACTGGCAATGTGCTGGCTTACACCGGCAATGCCCCCGGCACTGGTGAAGCGCATAGTGAAGAGGTGGATATCGTGACGGCTCCTCGCAGCACGGGCAGTATTTTGAAACCTCTGCTCTACGCCATGATGCTCCAGGAGGGGCGCATACTGCCAGAGAGCCTGGTGCCCGACATTCCCACACAGCTCGGCAGCTTCAGACCGGAAAATTACTTAGAGACTTTTGACGGTGTCGTTTCCGCCCGCATGGCCGTGGCAAGATCACTCAACGTGCCATTCGTGCGCATGCTACAGTCCTATGGGCTTGAGAAATTTCACTTTAATCTGCAAAAGCTGGGATTGACGAGTTTGAAAAAACCACCTTCTCATTATGGGTTGAGCCTTATCTTGGGCGGTGCAGAGGCATCGCTGTGGGATTTGTCGGGTATTTATTGTTCGATGGCCCGGACGCTTGGCAATTTTTACCCCAACAACGGCTTGTACAATCCAAAAGACTTCCATCCGGCTAATTACATCCTCCAGGAGAGTGACTCCGGCATGTTACGGCCAAAGCTGAGCAAAGAGCCTTTGCTTTTGTCGGCGGATGCCATCTGGTGTGCTTTCTCGTCCATGGAAGAGTTGCAGCGCCCCACCAGCGAGGGTGACTGGGAGCGGTTTGATTCGGGCAGGCCGGTTGCCTGGAAAACAGGGACGAGTTTCGGATTCAGGGATGCCTGGGCAATCGGCATCACGCCCCAATACGTCGTCGGCGTATGGGCAGGCAATGCGGATGGCGAGGGACGGCCAGGCCTCGTTGGTGTTCAGGTGGCAGCACCGGTCATGTTTGACGTTTTTAGCCTGCTGCCTGCCACAAGATGGTTTGACCCTCCGTATGACGCCATGAAAAAGACAGTTGTTTGTAAAAAAAGTGGCTACCTCGCCCTCGATATGTGCGAAAAAGATACCACCTGGGCACCTGCGAACGCACTAAATGCTCCGCCTTGCCCTTATCACCAAATTGTCCATCTGGATAAAACGGGCAGATGGCGTGTGACGGCCCGCTGCGAAAATCCGGCGGAAATGGTAAATACAGCCTGGTTTGTCCTGCCTCCTCTGGAGGAGTTTTATTTTAAAAACAACCATCCCAACTACGTTCCGCTGCCTCCTTTTAAAAGCGGCTGTGAGGAAGGAATAACGGGCGACACAAAACCCATGCAGTTGATCTACCCCAAGAACTTTTCAAAAATATACGTCCCCCTTGATTTGGACGGGCTACCGGGCCGCACGGTTTTTAAAGTGGCTCACCGCAATCCTCTGACGACGATTTACTGGCACTTAGACCGGCTTTATATCGGCAGCACCACTAATTTTCACGAGATGTCGCTCAACCCGCCCCAAGGGAAACACCTGCTAACTGTCGTAGATGAAAGAGGCAACAGACTGGAACAGCGCTTTGAAATTTTGATCCGCAATGAGCAGAACCATTGAGCTTGCCGAAAGGAACACTTGGACTCTGGCCTGATGGGTGCCCTGCCTTGCGTTGGGGCATGGCAAATTGGCAGGGAGCTGGTATTATGTACTCTTCGAAAGACCGTGCATCCTTTGCGGTTAAAAGAGGCAGTCAAGGGCAGCTCGGTACCTGCGTCTTCTGTAAAAAAACAATAACTGCACGCCTTGTTAGATGACAAGCTGTAATTTTGGGTAAGGAGGTGTTGATAAACCTGGAGCGATTGCATCGTGCGGAGAGGGCTGGATTTTACATAACGCTGAAATCGTGAATTGCCCGCAGCACATCGCGCCTGCTGATTTGGCCCAACAACTTTCCCCGGTCGTCCACTACGAGCAATCGCTTGTAGATAGTGGTTAGGAAGATATCGGCCACTTCGAAAATATCCGTGTCGGGAGAGACGGTTTTCATCACGTTTGTCATGTAGTGGGCGACTGTTTTATTTTCTACCGGTTGGTTGTGATAAGCGCCGTCGAACAACATGCGCAGGCAGTTTTTGTCATCCACCAGGCCGACGATCTCCTTTTTGTCATTGAGAACAGGTGCCCCGGTAATTCCTTTCTCAAGCAAAGTATCCACCACTTCCAATATCTGTGTATCAGGACGGAAGGTGGTCAAATCCTTGGTCATGTAATCCACGACTAACACGGTTTTGGTCTCCGCATAGCCCTGGGTTTCTTCAATTGATTTTTGTACGTAATTTTTCATGGCACACTTTGTTTTAATCAGTTTTTTAGTTTGTAGTTGGAGAAATGCGCAAACAAGGTAGGGTTATTTTTAAATTTTGCCAAATGCTTTTTTAAATTCATTTTAAAATGCCATTTTTTATAAAAATAGCAACTACTTGGCAGGGAGGTGTCTTTGAGGGGAATTTTCAATCTTCCCTCAAAGACACCAATATGCGCTAAAACGGGATGAAAAACGGCGCTTAGTGCTTGTTTGCGTTTTGGTGCTTGAGCAGCGATGCTGTTGGGATTGAGCTTACCGGGCTAAAAAGGTGTCTTTTTATCTCCGGCAGCTCAACCCCAACCCTAACAGCATCTGAAAAAGGGCCGTTTTTAGCCAAGTGACCAAATCGCAAACAAGCACTTAGGAGTGTGCCGGGAATGTGTAGCTTACATTTTAGGGCAGTTTACTTTTTCTCTTCTTTCTGCGGGGTGGAAGTAGATAAGTGAAAGTTCAAAAGCACCCCGACCGTTGGTCGGTGCTGCCAGTTTGTTGGCGTTCACGTCGTAGCTGAAGCCGAAGTTCCATCGCTCCAGCTCGAGGATAGCGGCGACTGTGACAGCGGGCAGCGCCATGCTGCTTTCGACGTCTTTCACCAGGTGGCCCCACGCACCGGCCCGGATAGCCAATTCCTGCCAGTCCCTGTTGGTATAGCGGAAGTTGGCACCGAAGAGCGAAATCATGGAGGTGCCCTGCCCAATGACTGCCACTGCAGGTAGGATACTCAGTTGGTGACTGAAGGGAATCTCTCCTCCGGCATGTGCAGTCCATTTCATGTCCATTGATTTCTCGCCATCTGTAGCAATAAATGAGACTTTCGGTCTGTTGAGATGATGCACGGCACCGCCGATGTACAGACTTCGGTTGTCATCAAACACCGCATACCAGGCCAGCCCGGCATTTATATTCACAAAAAGGCCGCTTTTTTCATCTACAACTTCTCCCGAGGGGAGCGTTCTGTCCACCTGTTCACTCAGGATGTTGAACTGGGAGCTGAACCAGATATTCTGATAATTCAAGGAGTGCTGCCCCAGTCCTATTTGCGCACCACCGATGAGAAACTGGTCGTAGTTGCGGTAGCGGCTGCCGTCCAGTTGTTTCATGTAGGAAAGACTCAGGTCGGTGTTGATGCGCTGAAAGTTGGAGGAGCCTGCCTGGTCACGCAGGGCAGTGATGCCGTAGGCTAGAAAATCGCCGCGGCCTATCCGGCTGCGGGCGTCAAAGCTGGCACTCATCGTTCGGAAAGGTTTTGTATCGAGGATGCTGTTCCATTGCTGCCGGTAATTGGCAGCAACCCTCCAGGCTCCGGGATGCACTCCTGTCATGGCCGGGTTCAATTGAAGAGGAGAGGCGTAAAACTGAGCCAGTTGCGGATCCTGTGCGCTTATTTTTGAAAAGAAGCAGAGCAGGAGAAAAAGCAGGGGTAATTTAATTTTCATTGTCTATGCTGGTTGATGTCAAAAAATTAGTGAACAAAAATGACCGTCAAAATAGGACGCATTACCGAATCAGGGTTGTTTCCCCTTTGAAACTGTCTTTCATTCCGTCTTCGTATTCGGCTTCTATATACCACACGTAAACCCCAGGCGGCATGTCTTTCGACCTGAAAGTGCCATCCCAGCCCCTGCTTGTGTCGTTGATGGGGAGGTCTGTATCCTGAAACAGCAGCTCACCCCAGCGGTCGAAAATCTTGAAAACCCGGATGATCGTGCCTGCTTTTCCATGAACCGACAGCAGGTCGTTGGAGCCGTCGTTGTTGGGGGTGAACCCCGTGGGCACCTGAACCCGCCGCTGCTTTTTTACATGCACCTGCAGGTGGTCTTCTGCTTTGCATCCTTTTTCATCTACCACTACGACGAAATAGTCATTGGAATAATCGGGGCTGGCCAGCAGACTTTCTGCCGTGAGCGTATCATCGCAGTCCGATATACTGTCCTCGAATAGCGTTCCGCACCAGGCAGCAGTCCAGGTGATGGACGGCAGGCCCTGGCTGTTTGTGATGTCAGCAACGAGTGAAATATCCTCGCCATAGTGGATGATAATCTCGTCTTCCGACTCCCCGTTGGCCAGTATAGCAACCGAGATTTTGGGCGGTTCATAGACGGTGGCATCCAAAATGGCAATACAGCCCTTAGCATCTTTGAGGTGTACCTTGTAATCACCAGCCTTTAGTGCAATGAGGGTGCTGTTGCCGTAGAAATTATTGCCGTCAAGGCTGTATGTAAATGGCGGGGTACCCCCTTCCGGCAGAATCGTAATGCCGCCGTCGCGGCTACCAAAACAGGAAACATCTTTAATTTCAAGCGTTGCATCCACCCAATCGGGGGCTGAAACAAATGCAGAGTCTAATTGTACGCAGCCGTTTATATCTGTGATGGTGAGATAGTATTTGTCAGCAGCCAGGTTCGTCAGGATAGCTGAAGTCTGGCCGTTTGACCATTGAAAACTATAGCCCCCTGCACCACCGGAAGCAGTAACTTTGACCTCTCCCTGTTCATCTCCAAAGCACTTATTGTTGGTTATTTCAAAAGTAGTCTTGATTGCCGGCGGTTCATTGATCGTTACAGCACCCGACCCAGTGCAGCCATTGGAATCAATCACTACCACGGCATAAGTTCCTGCTTTCAGGCTGTCTGCTGTAGCCGTCGTTTGGTTTAGCGCCAGTGGATCCCATTGATACGTGACTGGGAAATTCGCATACAGGACATTGGTCACTGTAGCAGAGCCATCTGCAGAGCCGAAACAAAGGGCATCAGAGGTGCTGAATTTTATCTCTATCGAAGGTGGATCTTCCAGGAAGCGGGAAGCAGTGCCCGTGCAACCTTGGCTGTCCGTCACTGTAATGCTGTATGCCTGTCCGCCTGTAAGCCCGTCAATGTAATCCGAAGTTTGTCCGTTGTTCCAGGAGTAGCTGTAAACTCCGTTGCCACCGGTGACGATATTGGCGGCCATTTCTCCATCGGCCAGGCCATTGCAGGTCGGGGGTGAAAAAGAAACAGAGATGTTGATAGGCTCCCACTGGACGAGTGCTACCGAAGCTGAAGCCGTGCAACCACTCATGTCGGTAATGACAACCGAATAGCTGCCGGGGGCCAGGTTGGCAGCAGTTTGCCCAGTTTGGCCCGTGGGCGTCCAGAGATACGTGTAATTTCCGCTGCCTCCGGCTGGCGTGGCGGTTGCTTGGCTTTGATCTTCTCCAAAGCAACTGATCACGGATTGCTGGGCCGTTACGCTTACCCCGCTGGTTGGTTCACCAATGGTAATATTCCCAAACGCCTGGCAGCCCTTGCTGTCGGTCACGGTCAGGGAATACGTCCCCGCTGTTAGCCCTTGGGTAGTCTGCTCGTTTACCGCCGTGCCACCGCTCCATTGGTACGTGTAAGGCCCGGTTCCCCCGCTGGCAATAGCGGTTGCAGTTCCACTGTTGCCTCCCTTGCATTTAACATCGGTCTTTGAAATGGCTAGATCAATAGGTGGTGCTTGCGACATGTTGACCGTGGTTGTTGCATTGCAGCCATTGCTGTCTGTTGCTGTCACCGTGTACAACCCTGCAGCAAGTGTACAAATGCTTTGGCCTGTTGACATGTTGGGGTTGCTCCAGGTAAAGGTGAACCCGCCTGTGCCTCCGCTGGCCGTGGCCATGGCACAGCCGTCGCTGCCGCCGTTGCAACTTACCGGGCTGACCTGGGCTGCGTTGACAAGGATTGCCGGCTGGTCAGCTACAATAAAATTCACAGTATCCAGGCAGCCCGTCAGGTCTTCCAGTACGATGACTGTGTAGCTGCCGGCACATAAATCCAACAATGTGCTGCTGGCCTGCGAATATTGGCTCCCCGTTGTCTGGTTGGTAATGTTGAATGTAAAGGGAGCAGATGCCTGGTCTATTGTGATATCGAGTTGGGCATCACAAAGGCCGTTGCAGCTCACTGCAAAAGGGCCAGGGGTAGCCAGATAGGCCACCATCGGGCAAAACTGATAGATGTAAAGCGCAGCGCCGGTTTCTACGTCGCAGGCTGCTCCCGTGATTTTTGCCCGTACCTGGGCGTTGACTGAATCTCCGTTTATAAGCCCAAAAACGAGGTGTGAAAGCGGACCATTGTTTGGGTCGGTCCAGCCCGTGTTGTTGATATTTATTTCATAGCTGAGGCCGGGGGCAATGTCATTCCAGTTGACGATTACCGTGCCGGCTGTTTGGAACTGGCATTGCACAGTCGGGGCCACCAGGTTGTTGAGCACCGTGAAGTTGATGGTATCGCGAGTGATACAGCCAAAGTTGTCCTGGGCAGTTACCTGGAAGGCTGTGCTGGTGGCAGGGCTGGCTGTGGGGTCGGGGCAATTGTTGCAGGACAGGCCATTGGTGGGTGTCCAGGTATAAGTGACGTTGTTTTTTGTGTTAAAAGTGATATTCCACCAGTTCAGCTTTCCCATGGCATTGACGCCAAAGGCATCGGAGACCCGCAGCGTCCAATTGCCATTGACAGGGGAGCCGTTCAGGATATTCCACGAGCCTTCGGGGAGAAAGTCGCCGGTGAAAGGCGGTGCCCCTGCGGTGATGGGCACCATGGCAGCCGTGGTGAAACAGGTCTGCGTGTAGTTGTCTCCACTGCCCCCGTTGTTAGTGGTCAGTTCGAGCAATTTATTGTCAGGAGTCCTGAGAAACATCTGAATATCAGCATCGAAATCTGTGCTTAGATCCACGCAAACAGAAACGACGTCGTTGAAGACGTTGGTAATGGTGGCAGGGTAAATGGAGTTGACTGTGATGGTGGAGTTGTAGGGTTTAGCGGGCGGATGGTTGCTCGCCCCGATGGGGTAGTTGTCATAAGACTCAAAGGTAACAGGGCTGTCTGCTTGTAGAGGTGTCGAAACATCGAAACTCACAGAATCTCCTTCGCAGACGCTCACGTCGTCTGCCGGGTTTATTATTTCTTCGCAGTTATGGCAATCAGGGTGGGTGAATGGCAGCACCTGAATGCTGACAGTCGTATCCCAATTACAACCAAAAGTATCTTGAACAGTAAAGGTATAGGTTACTTGCCCTGCATTGAAAGGGGAAGCGTCAAGGGAGTCGGTGGTTAAATTGTAAATGGAAGGGTGGTTATTCCAGCCCCAATTCACCAGATCGGGGGAAAATGTTTCCACCAGCGGATACAGATCGGGATCAAACTCGATAGCCCAGGAAAAAATATAACCGTTGTCAATAGCCCAGAGGTCGGTTACTTTTATGGTCCATTCTCCATTGAGTGGGCAGCCCAGCAATTTGGACCAATCCTCGGCTGCCATGTAGGTTCCCGCAGGCAGCGTATGAGGGGAGAAGGTATTGGCGTAATTGATCCAGGTATAGTTGTAATCGGGATTGGGGGACCAGCCGTAGTCCCAGCCCAGGCCGGGAATTGGAACGGGGAACCCTTCGTCAGCTTCATAGGGAACACCCAAAAACACTTCGCCCCCGATGTGGCCGGCGTGATTGTGAAGCAGAAGGGAGCTGCCATTGGGGCAGGCTATCTCGATTTGCAAGTCTCGCATCCAGGAGTGCTCCATGTTTACCCAGATACCTAAAATGTCGTTGATATCAGTTAGTAGCTGCCCTGGAGCAAAGTTGTTAAAAGAAATAGAGGTGGAGTAGGAAGCGCCATTGCCATCGGGCAGTGGCAGTGAATCCGAGCGCACGCCCTGTGTTTGAAAGCTGGCATTACCGGAAGTGACAGAAACGGTGTGCAGGGAGTCTTTATCGTTTACCATTGCGTTGAGATGTAAGGTATCTCCAGCGCAAATTTTTGATTGATAGGTACTGAGGTCAAAATCCGGTCGGGGGGCGACCCGGATTCGCTGGCTGAGGAAGTTGGTATTCTTGCAACCCATCTGATCCTTGATGGTCAACTGCACGACATAGCCGCCCGAATTATTGTAAACTTTTGAAACATTGGGCCCCAAAGTCGTAGTGCCGTCGCCGAAATTCCACTCGAAGCTGCTGGTCAGATCAGAATGCTGGTAGGCAACGCCGTTTTGAGGATACAGACCTTTGCCATTGAAAAACACCCGGTCACCGGGGCAGATGTCAATCCAGCCTGTGTCAGAAGGCACTGCCGCCGGAGTTGAAGAATCCAGCACGGCCAGGATGGTTTGGCAGGCGGCGATGCAATTGATGTCAGCGCCCCAACCACTCCCTTCGTTTGATCCGTCCGAGTCAAAAGTGACGGTAATGCAGCCGCTTGGATTGGCTGCTGTGGCCTGGATGATGAAGGCAGAGTTGTAGTTGTAGTCGCTGGCGCATCCCAGGGAAGTCGCCGAGGTGTTAGGTCCGTCGAAAAAGCACAGCTCGTCACCCGTGGCTATTTGGGTGCCGCTGAAAACCAGTTGGATGTGGGTGCCGCCAGTGCTGCCAGGGCAGATGGTGGTGGTGAAGTGCTGGTTGGGACCGTAGGGGTTGGCGCTGCCGCCGCTGTCCATGAAAAAACCCGAACAGGTAGAGAGGTTCGTCAGGGCTCCATCCATGAGGTAATTGGTAGTCTGACTAAAAACCAGACAACTGCAAGCTGCCAAAACTGCCGTAAGTGTAGCTTTTAATTTCATGATTATTTTCTGTAAGCTTCGTGTGTTTGGTTAAAGATTGAAAAAAACTTCAAAAGCAAGAGTTGATTCAAAGTATTTAGAGCATGTTGAGATTTTTAGCCAGGTGGCCAAATCCCCAACATGCTCTTGTTCTTCGGCAGGGTTTCCTTTCAGGTGTATGGTAATCGAAAACAGACCGTCGTCCTCCTCACAAATATCCAACCTGGTGCTGGCAGGTTTAAAATGCTGCTAAGCGTGGGACTTGGTTTAGGGCTTGTTTGCTATTCCTTCAAGATTTCATTCGTTTTGAACGGAAAATCCATCCGTTTTATCTGCGGCAGCCCCATCCAAACAGCTTCTGAAGACGAGCAATTTTTTGTCAGGTTTTTAGCTTCTTGTAGCGGCGTAGCAGCGCTATGGATTTGAAAAATAGGGAAAACAGGACGAAAAAGGGCCGTTTTTGACCAAGTGACCCAATCGCAAACAAGCTCTTAGCTCTTATAAAAACAGGGGAACTTACTGACATTTCCCCGGCTCAGTGCCTGTTCAAATGTTTGTTTAACAGCTCATTGAACTCTTTTCTACTTCGCAAAACCAGCACCTGGTCGCTGTTTTCAATTTTGTAAACGCTTAGCCCGTCCCAATCTTTCTGCAAATCCTGCTCGCGTTCCAGGACGAAAATGTTGATATTGTTTAGGTCTTCAATGCGAACTGAAGGCATATCCGGTTTTATCTTTTGAGGTGGCAACGTGGTCAGGTACCAAGAGTGATCCAGATAAAAATTTAGACGTTGAATAAGAAACGGGTTTGCGGTTTTTACATCTTCAAGATACAGGCTGTCAAACGCCTGGTAAAGCCGGCTGTCAATGGGTAGGTTCGTGTGTGTGCGACCGGCTTGAGCCTTGACAAAGGTAAAGATTGAACTTAGAAAAAGAAATGTAAGGATGAGATTTTTTTTCATTCTTGAAATTTTGAGCTAAAAATCGGTTTTGGCAATTTGATGTGTTGCAACTACTTAGGAACGTGTCGGAAATAACTTACGCATTTGGGCGGCGTCTTTTGGGCGCTGGCTGTGTTAGTGAAATAGTTACGTAGCTAGGGCTATGCGCCTATTTCACTGCCTTGCCAGCCCTCAAAATACACTCGCCGAAATACCCAACTTATTTCCGGCACCTTCCTTAGCTGGAGGGCTTTTGGAGGAAAAGTTTTCAATTTTTCCCCTCCCCAATAACACCCCCAATAGTGGGAGGAGGAAAAAAGATTTCGCTTTTTCTCCTCCCACCCGTTCCTACCTAAGTAGATACTGCAAATTTATTTCTTCACGCAGGAAATTTGCACAAAGATATTCGTTGATTTGATTGAATGGGGAACAAATGTGGCTGCGGGGTCACCCGATGCTCAGATTGCTAATACCTTTTGTTTTGTAAAAGTGCGACGGGCCTGCTCCGGGAGGTAAGAGCTTGTTTGCGTTTTAGCCAAGCGACCAAATTACAAACAAGCCTTAAAGTAGTGAAGCGCACCATCCACCGGAACAGAGACTGGAAAGGAGGAAAATCCACAGGCGCAGGCCACCTGTCAGGTTAAGTTGGCTAAAATTTTGCATCTCTTCACACCTGATACCCAAAGGGAAAAGTCCCTTTTTGCTATGGAAGTATTTTTATACCTTGCACTGCCATATTCCTCCGAAGCTACCCGGGAGGGTAGAGGAGCCGACAAGGCATCCCATTTCTTCCCTCGGTTGCGTCGGGCAGTTGCAATTTAGGCAGTGAAATTTTATAGAGCGTGTTTGAGGTTAGAGCATGTTGGAGCTTGGGTGCTTGAGCTGAGATGTTGTTTGAATTGAGCTTACCGAGCTAAAAAGGTGTCTTTTCTGCCTAGAGCGAAGGGAATCTATTCTTTTCCTCTCCGGTGGCCAAATCCAAACAGCATTTAAAAACGAGCAATTTTTCGTCAATTTTTCTCCTTTTTCCCGTTGCGTAGCATCCCTATGGAGTTGAAAAAAGGTAAAAGGCAGGCGAAAAAGAGCCGTTTTTAGCCAAATAGCCCGACCCACAACAAGCTCTTAGGTGCCTGAGCTAAAAAAGAAAGGCATTTTGTCAATTTTTCAGCTTTTTATACGTGGATAGCAAAGCTGCCTGTCTGAAAAAAGCTGGGAAGCTGCAAAAATGAACCGCTTTGGGCCAGGGAACGAGACCCTGAACAAACTCTGGCTGATGCAAATACCGCCGGACGGAAGGACTGTTAAAACACAACTTTCTGGGGAAAAAACTGCATTGGTACAGTCGGCTTGCTACTAGCGAAAATAGCATATCATCATTTATTAAAACATCCCGTGAATGAGAGCGACCATTAACCGCATTACGGCAGTCTTTTATCTGATTGCATTTTTTCAATTCCACCTGTTCGCCCAAATTTTGGACACCGGCATTCCCGCCCCCAAAGCTACTCCTCAAGCTCACAAAAAAGTGGCAGCAGCCATACCCACCTCTGGGTTGACGGCAGTAGCTGAGTCTGCTGGTGGTCTGCCTACAACTTACCCCGTCTGTGCCTTTGACGAGCTTAACGACATCCGGTGCCAGGAAGACCCCGTCTTTAAAAAAGAGCTGGCGAAGTACCTGGAAGAGGTCGTGCCGGCACTGGCAGCCGGTATTGGCGAAGCCAAAACCGTCCCCGGCCCGCTGCTGACTGTTTCCGTAGTGGTACACATCATCCATAACGGTGAGCCGGTAGGGCAGGGAGCCAACCTCCCTCAGGCACAAATCGAAGCGCAGATCGCCATTTTAAACCAGGACTTTTCTTCCCTGAATCCGCAGTTTAATCAAACGCCCCAACAGTGGAAAGGCATTGCAGGCACGCCGAATATCCAGTTTTGCCTCGCCTCCGTGGACCCATCCGGCAACCCGACCAACGGCATTACCCGGCACAACATGCAGGTGACTGGCTCCTCCTGGAACAACAACAACATCAACTCAACCATAAAACCTGCGACGAAATGGGATCCAACCCGCTATTTCAACGTGTACGTGCTGGCCATTCCGGGAACGACGGCTGCCGGTGGAGTGGTGGGCTTTTCAAATTATCCCACACCTGGCCTTATCGGCTCCGACCAGGACGGCGTCGTGATTGACTACCGCTGGTTTGGAGCGCCGGGCTTCCCTACTTCGGGATGGAGGCCGCTCACGCACGAAACAGGCCACTACCTGGGATTGCCCCATACCTTTCAGGGAAATTCCTGCTCCCAGGACGATGGCATCAGCGACACGCCCAATATCGAAAAATCTACCCGCGAGTTCGTCACACTTGATTGCAGCTCGGGCTACCCCACAGGACCGGTCTCCTGTGGAAATGAGCATCTCTACGTGAACTACATGGATTACGTGACCGAAAACTGCTACACTTCCTTCACCGTCCAGCAGGTAAATGTGATGCGGGCAGTGCTCAATGGCACCTCCCAGGGCTTTGGCTATGGCAGCCGCAATCAACTGATACAAAATGCACCGCTTCTGTGCCAGATCGCTGCTAATGACGCTGGAATTATTGGCATCGTCGCACCACCTCAAACGACCTGTACCCCTGACAGCCTTCAACCTGTGGTTACCCTTCGGAATTTTGGCTCAGCTGACCTTACCGCTGTTTTTGTGGTGACTCAAGTCAATGGCCTCGCTACCGATACCACCCTGTGGTCGGGAAGCCTCTTTTCCGGAGAAAATATAGACCTGACCCTGCCCCCTTTCCAGGCCCTCAACGAAGGCTACTCCTTGTCGTTTTACACCCTGCTGCCCAATGGCGAACCAGACGAACATGTAGAAAACGACACTATCTCGGGCGGCTTTTATACCTATCTGGCTATTGCACCTCCCATGTCGGAAGATTTTGAAGATGAAACTTCCCTGCCCACCAATACCGGTATTATCAGCTTTAACGTCTCAGGGGATAGCTTTGAATGGGAGCTTACCAATGAAGCATCTGCCTGGGGGCAGGGATCGAAATCCGTAGTTTTTGACAACTTCAGCGGCGATTTCCAGGAGAATCCCTTCGGAACAATTGACGCACTCATCACCCGAAGCTTTAACTTCTCTGAAATAAATGGCGCAACCCTGACCTTCGATGTGGCTTATGCGGCCTACGACGACTTCCTGGCGGATACACTCATGATCCTGGTTGCGACGAATTGCACCCAGAACTTTAACCAGTTGCTCTACAGAAAAGGAGGTGCTCAGCTCGCCTCTGCGCCTAATACCGATACGCTTTTCACCCCTACTCCCACTCAGTGGCGAACAGACGTGGTTGATTTGAGCGCTTACGACGGTATAGATGACGTTACGATTGCCTTTGTCAACGTGTCGAGCTGGGGGAACCGTATCTTCTTAGACAACATTCGGGTAGGAGTCGGCTGCTATGCCCTGGAATACGATTGGGAAATACAACCTAACAGCTGCGGCCTGCCGCCGGGCAGCCCCTGCAACGGGAGTGCTTCTATTTTGGTTTCCAACCACAATGGCGCATTGAGCTACCAATGGGAAGGCCTGCCTCCCAGCAACGACCAGCCGTCGGTAGATGGGCTTTGCCCCGGCGAGGTGACCGTCACGGTGACGGATGCTTTTGGGTGTACCCTGACCGCCTCGGCCACTGTCGGCCAGACCCCCACACCCGTTTTGGATATCAGCGCTACCCCTGAAACGGGCAGCGGTGCAGCAGACGGCACAGCCACCGTCACCGTCTCCAATGGCACTGCACCTTATAATTATACGTGGAGCAACGGCGTACAGCAGACGGACAGCAATTTGAATTACTCTACCATTTCAGGACTTTCCCCTGGTTTGTACTCAGTGACCGTGGAAGACGACAACGGGTGTGCCGTTACGGCAGAAGTGCAGGTGGGTACTTCCTGCAACGACTTCCTGGCAGCGATAACCCCTAACAACATCTCCTGCTTCGGAGGAGCTGACGGCTCGGCCCTTGCCAACCCGCAGAATGGCACCAGCCCTTTCACTTACGAGTGGAGCAATGGGGCTACTACTGCGTCAATAAATGACCTGACTGCCGGAGCGTACACCGTGACAATCACAGATGCTAACGGCTGTACGGCAAGCCAATCGGTAAGCCTCGACCAGCCGGCAGCCCTGGAACTAGCGATTTCATCTACTGACGAAACGGCCCTCAATGCTAATGACGGCACTGCAACAGCAACGGCAAGCGGCGGGACGCCCGGATACTCCTACCTCTGGAGCAACGGCGCAAGTACTGCTGCAATATCGGAGCTGGCACCGGGTACCTACAGCCTGACGGCTACCGACAATGCCGGCTGTGAAGCTACTGCTTCAGTGACGATTCAGCCGTTCGCCTGTCCTGGCATTGCAGCGACCATTTCCGCTACCAACATCACCTGCCACGGCCAGAACGACGGCACTGCTGCTGTCCAAGTGACCGGTGGTGTTGCCCCTTTCGCCTACCTTTGGAGCAACGGGCAATCCACACAGGCAGTCAATAATCTATCCAAAGGGACCATCTCGGTGACGGTAACTGACGACACGGGCTGCGCCACCACACTTTCTGCAACCGTGGACGAGCCACCTGCCCTGACCCTGACGATTTCCCACACGAACGAGACGGGGCCGGGTGCCAAAGACGGCACAGCTACGGCCCTAGTCAGCGGTGGAACTCCTGCCCCCGGCGGTACCTATTTTTACAACTGGAGCAATGGAGCAACCATGCCTTCCATTCAAAACCTCGCACCCGGTAGCTATTCAGTCACCGTTCAGGATGTCAGCGGTTGTAGCACGATAGGACAGGTTGCTGTTGTGGAGTACGGCTGTGCTATCCAGGTAGAGCTGAATTCCCTGTCACCAACCTGCCCTGACATGGCAAATGGCGCTGCTGAAGTAGCCTCTATTTCGGGAGGTAGTGGGCCGTTTACTTATCTTTGGTCAAATGGACAAACAAGTTTTCAGGCAATCAATTTAGTGGCAGGAACGTATTCCGTGACCGTGACAGATGGCACGGGATGCAGCGTGGTAGAAAGCGTGACGCTCGAATCCAGCGACCTCATCAGCCCAGTAGCTTTGTCAAAAAATGCAACGATTTACCTCGATGAAAACGGCATGGCCGTACTCGACCCCGCCCTGGTGGACAACGGCAGCTACGACAACTGCAGCCAGATAAACCTGGAGGTCGTCCCCGCTAGCTTTTCCTGTGCCCACGTCGGTGCAAATGTCGTCACCTTGAAAGTGAGCGATTCCAGTGGCAATTTTTCCCAGGTCACGGCAGAAGTCACAGTGCTGGACGTGCTTCCGCCATTCATTACCTGTCCCGGGGACCTCAGCGTGCAGACCTGCGCCGTAAACTACCCGGAGGTGACGGCTACTGACAATTGCGGCACATACACTCTGAGCCTCGTGACCGGCCTCATGAGCGGAGAGCTGTTCCCAACCGGCAGCACCCAAATCGTCTGGAAGGCTTCCGACGCCCAGGGCAATGAGGCCTCCTGCTCTTTTCAGGTTACCGTAGAATCTGCCATCACCATTGATTATGATCTCAGCGAGCCGAGCTGTCACGGCTTTAGCGACGGTGCCATCCTCCTGTCGCCCTCCGGCGGCCTGCCTCCGTACCAGACGACCTGGAGCAATGGCGCAGACCCCTCCAGTTTATCTGCGGGAGAATACACTGTCACCGTCACCGATGCCGGACAATGCAGCACAACGCAGACGATTTCCCTAAGCCAGCCCGAAGCACTTGCTTTTCAACTCTTCGGCGGCACACCTGCCACCGGCGGCCAGGCCAACGGAACGATTAACTTTGGCGTAACCGGTGGAACGCCCCCTTACAATGTTTCCTGGTATGCCAATGGAAACCTCCTCCCCAATTTTGATCCCCTTGCCGTGCCGCCGGGTATCTACCAAGCTCTTGTGACCGATACCAATGGTTGTGAGATAAATAGCGTACCCATTACCGTTGAAAATATCAGTGCAGCAGAGGAAGCCAATGCAGGCCTGCCTTTCAAGTTGTATCCCAATCCGACTGCCGGAGCGCTGTGGGTAGAATTTGATTTCCCAGCACCCCGTCCGGTGAGCCTTGCCCTGTTGGACCTGACGGGGCGCCCTGTGTTTTCTTTTGATGAAAAATGGCTGGGAAAACAAGGAGAGCGGCTGGATTTGAAAAACGTCGCCCCCGGAATTTATTGGTTGAAAATACTTGTTGGTGCGGAAGTGGTTTGGCGAAGAGTCATCGTAATCTGAATGGCTCTGGATGGTGTAGGAAAAATTGGGTATTTTCGATAAGGGCATTTTGGGGCTGGCAAAGAAGTGAACCAAGAACATAACCTTCGCTCCAGGCCGCAATTCTTTTTTTCAAAGCTTCACTCATGGCAAGCTGAGAATCTTACCTTTGAGAATCATTTTAAAATGTCACTTCTTGGCAGGAGCCTGTCTCATAAGTCAAACTCAGGCTGTGGAAGGAGAAGGGGAAAGTTTCATTTTTTTCTAAGAAGCTGTTTGGATTTAACTCGTCAGGCTAAATCCAGACAGCTTCTAATAAAAATATTTGTATGAAAAAACTGCTCCTGCTGATGCTTGCCACTGTCAGCTTCAGCATAAATGCATCTTCACAGGAAACGGCATACGTGCCAGGAGATATCATAGTCCAGATGAAACCCGGCTACGACGTGCATAAACTCGAACAGTCCCTGCAAACCTGGCAGGGAAAAACGACCCGGCTGGAAATTAGGAAGGAGCTTTCAGCTCCGCTGCGGATCTGGCTGATGCACTTCGACTTTGAAGAAATAGGGGAAATAGCCTTGTTAGAGGCTATGCGCCGCCAGTCTGGCGTGCAGGAGGCGCAGTTGAATCACCTTATCACCCTGCGAGAAACCATTCCAAACGATCCACTCTTCGACCAGCAATGGCAGTGGGTCAATACCGGCCAGGGGGGGGGGACCCCCGATGCCGACGTAGATGCCGACCTGGCTTGGGACATTACCACCGGGGGCACCACCTCGGATGGCCGGGAGATCGTCGTTTGCATCGTGGAAGGGGGCAACCTCAACCACCCCGACCTGCAGGGCAACCTTTGGGTGAACCAGGAAGAAATTCCTGGTAATGGCATTGACGATGACGGCAATGGCTACGTGGACGACTACAAAGGCTGGAATACCGTGACCGACACCGACGACGTAGCTCCCGAAAGCCACGGCACCACTGTCGGCGGCATGATCGGTGCTAAAGGCAACAACGGCCAGTATGTCACCGGCATCAATTGGGATGTAAAACTAATGTATGTTGGCCGGGGGAGCCTCACCGAGGCGAATGTCATTGAAGCCTACACCTACCCCCTCGTCATGCGGCGCCGATACAACCAGAGCGGTGGCACGCAGGGAGCTTTTGTCGTAGCGACCAACTCATCTTGGGGCATTGACAATGGCAAACCTGAAAACTCGCCGTTGTGGTGTGCCTTTTACGATTCGCTGGGTGTGGAAGGTATCCTGAGTTGTGGCTCAACGTCGAACAGCAACGTGAACGTGGACATCGTCGGCGACTTGCCGACAGGCTGCACGAGCGAATACCTAGTTTCTGTCACGGCTTCCAACCGCAACGACGTTCGCACATTTTCGGGCTATGGCACCACGAGCGTGGACCTTGCCGCCCCCGGCGAATCCATCGTAAGCCTTAGCTTGAACGGCGGGCCGACCACAACCAGCGGTACTTCTTTTGCCTCCCCGCTTACGGCCGGTGTCATTGCCCTGCTGTACTCGGCTCCCTGCAACGGCCTTGGTCAACGGGCTATCCTCGACCCTGCCGGCACAGCAATGCTGGTCAGAGATGCGCTCTTCAATGGGGTGGATGTGAAGCCCAACCTGGTCGGTGAGGTAAAAACGGGAGGACGGGTCAATGCCTACAACAGCTTATTGCTGCTGCTCCAATCCTGCGGGCCATGCCCCAACCCCTTCAGCATCACGTTGCAACATGTGATTGACACCACGGCTACGCTCTCCTGGGCCTCCACCGATTCTACTTTACAGACCAACCTACGCTGGCACCTCGCCGGTGACACCACCTGGAACCTGGAACAAAATATTACCAGTCCTTTCACCTTCACGGGGCTGACTGCCTGCACGCAGTACGAGTTTCAGTTAGAAGACATTTGCGCTGATACGACCAGTGGCTATACCGATTCTATCATTTTTAAAACAGATGGCTGCTGCGAGCCACCAGCCGTGCTGGAAGTCAGCTCTGTGACTTTTACGGGAGCACAGGTGACTTGGAATTCGGTGTATGCGGCCAACAGCTACAATTTGCTCCTTAGCTTTGCTCAGGGTGAAATGTTGATTGAGAACCTGACCGATACAGTTTATGTCCTTGCTGACCTGGACTCCTGCACCCACTACCAAGTCAGCATCCGGACGGTTTGCGATACAGGATGGACGGACTTCTCCTTGCCCATTTCGTTCAAGACCTTTGGTTGCGGAGCCTGCACAGACCTGGCCTATTGTAGCTCTGCCAGTACAGATGCCAGTGAGGAATGGATTGCCAATGTCAGCATTGGTGATTTGGACAATGCCAGCGGCTCGGATAGCGGCTATGGAGATTTTACCGGATTGTCCACCGATTTTGAAACGTACAAATCGTACTCCCTGAGTCTTAGCCCGGGATACCTTGCTGGCAACTACAACGAAGCCTGGGGTGTGTGGATTGACTTTAACCAAGACGGGGATTTTAGCGACCCCGGCGAGAAGGTTTTTACCGGAGCTGCCTCCAATTCTACCGTCACGGGAAGTTTCAGCGTGCCCGGTACGGCGCTTCCTGGCCTGACGAGGATGAGGATCATCATGCGTTACAATGTACAGCCTGCCGCCTGCAATACCTACAACTTCGGCGAAACCGAAGATTACTGCGTGAATATCATCCCAGGCACTCCTCCCGATTGCCATGCACCGGAGGGCTTGTCAGTTGCTGGAATTAGCTTTACGGAAGCCTTCCTGGCCTGGAATGCCGTGGGAGATGCCCTCTCTTACGAATGCCGCTATCGAAAAACTGGGACCGGTAACTGGACCACCCTTGTAGTTTCTGACACAGCAAAAGCCCTTAACAATCTTGAAGTCTGTACGGAATACGAGTTTCAGGTGCGGGCTGCCTGTGCAGGGGTGACGGGTGACTGGTCTGCCTCGTTCGCATTTGCTACGGACTGTTACCCGCCCTGCAATGACGTTCCGATAGGCTTAGACACTTCTTCCGTCGCTTATACCGCTGCCCAACTGCATTGGAGCAAGGTGGGTGGCGCCCTGAAGTACAAGTTGGGTTGGAAAAATGCCTTGGATCCAAATTACACCATCGTGCTGGTTTCTGATACTACTTTTACCCTGAGTGGCCTGGTTGCCTGTACGGTTTATCAGTTTAGGGTGCGTGCGGTTTGCCTGGGAGAAGTGGAGAGCGAGCCATCGGAAGTTTTTGAATTTGTAACTGCCTGCGTCCTGGGTACGGATGACCTCAAGGGCGACTTGCAGGAGGTCTCCGTCTTCCCCAATCCTTTCGGGAATGAAATATCGGTGAGCTTCAGCCTGCGTCGGTCGCAGGAGCTGCGCCTCGACCTGTACGACGCACGGGGGCAAAGACTTTACACTTTCACCGGAACCTACCCAGGTGGAAACAGCCAGCTCCGAATCGGTACTGCACAAACGGGCGAATTGCCTGCAGGTGTTTATTTTGTAAAAATTGCCGACGGGAAAGGGTATTCCGTGCGAAAGGTGGTGAAGGAATAGGTGCCAAAAGCAGAAATCACGTTGCGGATGAAGATGCAGGGTTTTCCTGCTTCTCCATCCTCAGCATATTCCTTTCTTTTGTACTGGCGGGCATTTTATGTCGCCGTAGCTGCAAAATACGCAGCAATCTCCCTGTTTTGGTTTTAAAATGACTTTGCAGCCTGCACATTCATAAAAATGGAGGCAGGCATCTGCCGGCATCGTTTCCTCTTTTTTGTATCCACATCTGGGACAGGTGATCGTTGATTGTAAGGTGACTTTCATGCTGTAGCTGTTTTGTAGCAGTCATTATTTTGGAAGCAAGAGCACTTTTAGCTCTTTGCAAAACTATGCGGAGTAGGCGTTAACACCTCCTTCTTTCGGGCTGTCGAATTTTGTAGCTCGATGGGTTGCCTGGCAGCATATTACCATTCCAAAAGTCGGCGGCATCAGCATCAGCTGAGGTGTTCTGCTGCCAAAATGGAAAAAATGTGCTGTGGTGCGATGCCTTCCACCGGAGCGTGCGGGTTTGCTATTGTGGCTTCATGTGCATTTCAAAAAGAAGTAGCTGCGATTTTTCCTCTGGGTTGAAGTTGTCGTCTGCGATGAAGAGCAGTGAAGGCCTGCCACTGGCCAGGCGGGGGCCAAAGGTCACGCCTTCGATGTTGTCAATGTACCTCCCCAGGTGGTCCATGTTCAGAATTAGTTTCTTCTTTGCCTTTTTGTATCTGGCTCCTTCCAGCGATGGAAATCCGGCAATGTCATCTGCCACCGAAAGGTCGGCGAGGTAGAGCCGGATGGTGCAGGACAATCGCCCGGTGGAATAGGAGCGTTCAATGACCAGCAGCCTGTCTTCGTCCAGGCACAGGATGTCTGAAATACCGTTCACCCGGAAGCCTTCGGGCGGATGGACGCTGTGCGCTACTGGTTCGATGGGGTAGGCATATTGAGCTACAGACTTTAGCGTAGAGAGATCGAATTTCAGAATTCTCACCACTCCTCCGATGCCGAGGTTGGCCCTGGGTCCATCCTGCAGCAGAGGCTCTTCCACGCTGGCAAACAAGTATTTTCCGCTCGGAGAGAGTGCCAGCCCCTCGAACCCACCGTTGTGCCGGACGCCCTGGCCCGGGTTATTCATCTTTACCTGCTTGGGTAGTTCAAAATTGTGCAGGTAATTTCCGTCCCGATCTGCGAGGAAGATCTCCGGATTTCGCAGGAGAAATGTGGTGTCCCTCTGGCTTCGCTCGCCCTCCGAGCTCCAGATAAACCGCCCGTCCCAATAGCGCAAAGCCTCGGGGTCAACGGCAGCAGCAGCCGGCGTTCCTTGCGGAAAGTTGTTTCCGTCGGCATCCTTCAGAAAGGTTGTTTTTTGAAAAATGACCGTATCAATTTTGTCATTTTTTACCTCAATGCGGTACGTGTAAAACCGAGCTGGTTGCCGCTCGGAGCGGTCATCGCAAATTGAGTGGTAAACACCTCGTTCGGCCTCGTAATCTATTCCCGAAAGCCCACCAACTGTGGTACCCTCAAAAGATAGCTGATAGGGTATAACGAACTCACTCAGGAAGTTCAACCGGAGCCGGGAATAGGGATTTTGTGCCTGGCGGTTGATTAGGCAGCCACTCAGTGGCAAGGCGGTGAGGAGGACGAGAAGGTGGACAGGACGCATTTTCGACGTGTTCATACGGCCGTAAAATAACTCAAAATTCGCAACTGCCAACGAGAAGTCGCTTTGGCTCGAAGGTAAAAAGGTGAAATTATTACCCTCTTCCGACATTTACCGAAACCCAAAGCAATTCATCAAACTTGCCACTGTCGGGCACGTCGTCATTTTGCAATGGCAGAGAATAGAAACTAAGGGGTTTGCCTATGCCGGTTGCATACGAGCTATTGTGGAGCTGCAAACGCAGTGGGAATTTGTAGAGGGACTTGGGAATGGATTAGAAAAGTGGGCCGAAAGGACGGTTAAAAAAGCAGGTCAAAAGGTTTACAGGGCAAAAAATACGATCCGAATATTGACAGGGAAAAGCCTGGTTTGAGAGATTTAAAATTTTTTTTGCTGTTTGAAGCGGATTGGGGGCAATGCGAGCGGGCATGCCCCCAATCCACATTGATAACTATGGGTCTATCTTCAGGAAATTTCCGCTCAGGTCAAATTCCAACTCTAGACCTGTTTGAAGTTCGACTTCCTGTTTATTGCTTTCAATTTTCCACTCTTTTATTTTCATGCCAGGATAATTCTGGTTGACATAGGTCAGCAGTTTTTCCGGCAGGACGCTAATTGGAATCTCTGACACGCCCTCCACTTCTATTGGGTTAAAGTCTTTGTCAAATTTGACTTTTGTCTGATTTTCCAGATATACTTTGTATTTGGTTTTTGAAGATGCCAGTTTGGTCTCGAACTTTACGACCTGTTGGTTTTTAAAATGGGTTTGAACGTAATCCTGAATCTGCCTGGGCAATTCAGACTGCGGGCTGAAGGACATGAAAATCAGTGCCAGTGCGATGAGCAAGGTGGAAGAAATGGTAGCTAAAACTGTTTTTTTCATAATTCTACGCTTTTTTTAATATCAATAATAATTTTTTGAGTTAAAAACAAGGTGCTTTCCCAGCGGTTGAAAAGTCATTCGGGCTTGTTATAATCTGTTTAAATTTAGCTCACGGGGCTAAATCCCAACAGCTTCTAAACGCCCGATACTTTTAAATATTTTGAGAAGGGGAATTCGTTGCTGGATAGGGTGGTCTGCCCGTGCATTTCATTTGCGGCGGTTTATTGTCCGGGAACGTTGGCTTCGGCAATTTTATTCATCGCTTACCTGCACTCTTCTCACCAGGGGCACTTTCCTTTCAAAGTCATACAGGGTACTGCGCCGCAGGTCGTAGTAGGCCACCCAGAAGGAGCGCAAGGCACTCATGAAGGAGCGGCGGGCCGTATCTTTTTCGGCGATAGCCACACCGAGATCCAGCACCCCGATTTTTCCGATGTAGTAGCGGTTGCGGGTCATTTCTTCCCGTTTAACAGCGATGTCGTAGGCTCGCAGCGCCAGGTCAACCTGGTTGCGCAGCAGGTCGAACTGCTTGACCTTCAACAAGATTTCCTGTTCGAAGTTCACCCTTTCCACCTCGACGTTCATGCGCTCCAGCTCCCGGTTGGACCATGCAGTTTCCAACCTTGCCCTGGCTTTCCCCCAGTCGAAAATGGGTATTTCTACTCCTAAGGTGAAGCGTTCGTTGTCGAGTGGATCTTTAAAAGCCTCGTTGAGCTGCCCCCCTGTTTGAGACAGGCTGAACTGTCCAAAGAAGTCCATCCTGAATCCCCGGTCGGCTTTGGCACGTGCTACCTCTGCGTCAGCTTCTGCCAATCTGCGCTGGAAGCCGACGATGTCGCTGCGGTAATCCCGGGCGAACTGCAGGGCCTGCTGCGGGTCAATGGTGAAAGCAGGGATGTTGGTAGGGGCATCAAGTTTAAAGAAAACAGCCTGGCGGATGCCGAGAAAATTGCGCAGACGCTCCGTTCCCGACTGCAGGTCGAGCAGCGATTGTTGGACGGCTGCGTCGGCGTTCATGGCGCTGAGTTCGATTTGCAGCAGCTCAGTTTCTGCAATGCGGCCGACCTCAAAGCGACCTTTGGAGATATTGAAAAGTGTGTCTGCATTGGCTTTGTCCTGGAGAGCTGCCTGCAGATTGATCTGAGCGATGAAGATATCGAAAAAGAACTGGGAAGCCTGGTAGGCGACGTTTTCCATCTGTTCGGCGTATTCCCGGGTAGCCTCCTGGTAGCGCAGTGGTTCGATCCGCTTGTTCCATTTCAGTTGGTTGAAACTAAAGACAGGTTGGGTGAAGCCAATAGAAATAGGGGTGGAGAAATAAGAAGTCACGTTATCTGCTGTTTTCCGAAAGATATCGAGCCGTTGCAGGTTAGTGCTGGCAAAGACGGCTCCTCCCGTTGGGGCAATCTGCTGCTGGAGTGACAAGCCCAGGCTGTTGCGCATCTGTGCCCGCTGCAGGAACAGATCAGTACCGTTAGGCTGGGTGACGATGTCTATGGTGCGGTTAAGGTCGGGCAGATCCCCCGTGAAAGTGATGCGAGGCTTGAAATCCGCCAGAATAGACTGATAGTACCAGTAGCGGTTTTTCATCCTCGTTTCGGCCAGCATAGCGTCGGGAGCATCGCTCTGCGCAAGAGCGACAATCTCACTGAGGCTGAGAGTTAGGGTATCAGGCTCCTGCGCATTGGACAAAATGCTCAGTGACAGAAAAAACAGTAAGGCTTTGAATGCTTGCTTCATACTTTGATTTTAATTTGTTTTATTCCCTATCCAACAAGATTTTTTTGGATATAAAAAACAACTTAAATTTTTGACATACTTTTCTGTACATTCCTCCATGGCTACCCGGGCGAGTTATCCACCATTCCTAAAAAAGCCTTTTATTCAGTGCGTAGGGCCTTAATTGGGTCTTCTGTGGCTGCTTTTCGGGCGGGGAACAGGCCGAAGACTAAACCTACGGAAGCGGCCACACCGAAGGACAAGATGATAGACCACCAGGAAACGATAGTTGGAATGTTGGCGGCAGTAGCGATGACCTTTGCAGCTCCGACACCCAGCAAGATGCCGATGATACCTCCGAGCAAGCTGATGAAAATAGCTTCGAATAAGAATTGCAGGATGATGTCTTTGCGTTTGGCCCCCAGGGAGCGGCGCACGCCGATTTCTTTGATGCGTTCCAGCACGGAAGCCAGCATGATGTTCATGATGCCGATACCGCCGACCAGCAGCGAAATACCTGCAATGACAGCCAGCACGAGGTTAAACATGTCCTGTGTTTTTTGCTGTTGCTGCAGAAGCAGTTCGGGCACTTCCACCTCGAAGTCCAGCAGGTTCTTGTGGCGGCGCTTGAGTACTTTGGCGAGCACTTCGGCCGAGGCCTGCAAGTAACCCGAGTCGTTGACCCGGACGACGATCTTGTCGAGCTGGTGGTAATTTTCCTCCTTCTGCTCATCGTCCCACTGATTACCCATGATAGCGGCGTTGCTGGCCCGTGCGCGGTCTTTGATGCGGAGCAGTGCAGATTTTACTGGCACGTAAACGTCGGAGTTGTAATCCCGGATGCCCAGGTTTTCCAGGCTTTCCTTGCTGGCGATTCTTTTTTCAAGGACGCCGATGACCTGCATCCAGGCCGTGCCGCATTTGATCCATTCGCCAATAGCGCTGGATTCAGGGAAAAACCGGACCTTGATATTTTGCCCGATGATGCATACCGGCTTGCCGCCTTGCAGGTGTTTGGTGTGAAAAAAGTTGCCGCTGGCCAGCTTCAGGTTGTTGAGTTCAAAAAAGCTGTTTGTCACTCCTGCCACCCGGGAGCTTTGCGACTTGCCGGACTGCACCAGGTTCACGGGCAGAACGACTTCGGGGCTGATGCGTTCCACGTTGGGAAGGACGGTTTCGATGGCTTCCACGTCTTCCAGACTCAACCCTGGCGACCAAGGGCGCTTGCCCTCTTTGTTTTGCGTACCACTTTGGCTGCTGCCTGCGGATTTTTCTCCGGCATCATCGCCTGCTTTCAGCACGATAGATTTTATGACGATGTTGTTGGTGCCGATGAGTTTCATCTGCTCCAGAATTGATTGCTTGGCGCCGTTGCCGATAGCCAGCATCGCAATGACAGCAGCTACGCCAAACACGATGCCCAGGGCGGTTAGAAAAGCCCGGAGTGTGTTGGCCGTGACTGCTTCGATGGCGAGTAGGAAGTTGAAAAATATGCGTTGCAAGGGCTTTCTGATTTAGGAGGAGTTTTTTATAAAAAATCAACCGATGATGATGAAGCCTCCGCCGCCACTTTTGTTGTGCGGCTGGTAGTCTTCTTTGACCTGCTTCATTTTCTGCAGGGCTTCTTCTATGCGCTTTTGTTTCTCTGCTTCAAGTTTCTTTTTCAACTCCGCTTTTATTTGGGGGTCCAGCGGCACGAAAGTCAGTTCAGCAGCATTGGAAGGCGCTGTCAGCAGCACCTCCTCCCCGGCTTCCAGGCCGTGCTCGATGATGACTTCGTTGTCGTTAGTTTCGCTGGTCAGCACTTCTTGCTTGACAATTTTCCCATTTGTCTTTTTGAAAACATAGGCGAGGGTATCGTTTTGCAGCGCCTCCAAGGGGATATGCAGTACGTCCTGGAAGGTGTAGGTCAGGATTTCGTTGCTCGTCGTCATGGCGGGGCGGAGGATGGAATCCATTTCATTGATCTGCACTGTGATTTCGAAGACTTTGGAGTCGTAGCCCCGCAGCTGTTCGCCCACGTTGGCCACCTGGATGACGGTTCCGCCGTATTCCCGATTGGGGAAGGCATCTACTTTCACTTTTACGTCCTGGCCTTTCTGCACTTTGCTGATGTCCACCTCGTTGACGTAAGTCTTGCTGATCATGATGCTTAGATCAGGCAGCTCTGCCACGATAGGATCCCAAGTGCTGATCTGGGAGCCGGGGCCTATCTTCCCGTCCCAGCTACGGGCGTAAATAACCATACCGTCTTTTGGTGCTTTGACGGTGAAGTCACTTGCCAGGTTGAGCAGTTGCTCCCGCTTGAATTCCTGTTGTTTCAGGGAGGTGAGGATTTCGCTGATTCTCGCTCTGGATTTGGTCTGGGTCAGTTCGTACTTTTTTTCCAGTTGTTTAAAATCCCGCTCTGCTTTTTGCAGGTCAATTTCTGCCTGCTGGATGACCATTTGAGGCTCGTAGCGGCTTTGTTCCACTTGCAGCTTGCGCTCTTCCATGGAGAACTTGAGGTTGATCAGCTCATCGCGGATGCCACGCAGCTCAATAGCCGTGTCAATCTTGGCCTGCTCCAGCTGGGTTTCAATTTTGTCAATTTCCGTCTGGGCTTCCTTTAGCTTGGTCTCCAGTTCAGTGCGGTCGAGAGAGGCCACATAATCGCCTTTTTTTACCATCGTGCCTTCGGGCACCATGTCGGAAATAGTCACCTGATAGATCTGAGCTGCCCGCATCCCCGTAGGACCTTTGATTTCTTCGGAATTTTTGGCCTTTAGTTCACCGGTAGCGGAAACATACACTTTAAACTCACCCTTTTCGACGGTCGTAGAGAGATTTTTATGTTGTTCTTTGTTTTTTCCGGTGCTGGTGAAGCAGGATGTGGTAAAAATTCCTGGCAGCAGTAGCAGCACAGGTAGGGGAAGTAGTTTTAATAGAGACATAAACAGAACAGTTGGTTTTGCCCAGCAGGGATTGACGGTGCAAAACCCTCTGCTGTTGGGCGTTTATTTTTTTTTGTAACTACCTGACCGAGGGCTGTGGCAAAAGTCAATTGCCGGCAGCCACCGCCAAACACCCTTCTCTGAAGAATTTTTTTCGCCTCCTTAGAAGCTGTTTGGATTGTGAGACAGGCCCTCCCTCACCCTGTTAAATAGTTACTATTCTTTTTCTTTCGAGCCAAGGACTATCTCAAAAAAGCAAAGTTGCCTGGCAACTTTAAAACGTGAAAAGCTAAATGGGATTATCAACTCGATGTATTAATGTAGAATTTAGAAAAAGGAACTGTTCAGCGTTGTAGTTTGGGGATGAAAATTTTTTGCTTTTGCCCAAAAGCAATTTTGATGGGTGGGAAGGGGAGAAGATTTTACTTTCTTTTCCCTTCCCACATTTTCTGGACAATTAAAAGAGGTGGCTGGAGAGATTAGGGTTGCTTGACATTCGGAACTTTTGCGTTGGTTGTCTGAAGTACAACTGTTAGCGCTTGTTTGCGATTTGGTCACTTGGTCAAAAACGGCCCTTTTTCGCCAGGTTTTCACCTTTTTTCAGTTCCGTAGCGCTGCTATGCAACTTCAAAAAGCTAAAAACCTGACAAAAAATAGCTCGTTTTCAGATGCTGTTGGGGTTGGGCTGCCGGAGATAAGGAACGTGTCGGAAATAACTTACGCATTTGGGCGGCGTCTTTTGGGCGCTGGCTGTGTTAGTGAAATAGTTACGTAGCTAAGGCTATGCGCCTATTTCACTGCCTTGCCAGCCCCCAAAATACACTCGCCGAAATACCCAACTTATTTCCGGCACGTTCTTAAAAAGAATGGATTTTTTGTCCAGAGCCAAGCAAATTTTAAGGAATAGCCTTAGCTATTGCTGAAAAATTTGCTTGGCTCTGGGCGGAAAAGACGCCTTTTAGCCCGGTAAGCTCCATCCCAACAGCATCTCTGCTCAAGCACCAAATCGCAAACAAGCTCTCAAGCCTGGGCAGTAGGAGTGTTGAAATTCATGGGTGGGAACGGAGGTGCTTCCGGCTCGTGAATGGGGCCGAATTGGGCTTCATACTTTTTTAAATTATCAGCCAGTGCTGCCATGAGCCGCTTGGCGTGTTGGGGCGTCAGGATGATTCTGGATTTGACTCTGGCCTTCGACATATTGGGAGTTATCATTGCAAAGTCAACGACAAATTCTGAGTGGTTGTGGGAAATGATTGCCAGGTTGGAATATTGACCTTCGGCAATATTCTCCGGAAGCTCGATGTTTAACTGTCCCTGTTGAATTTTTTTATCAGTCATTTTGTAATAAATAGATAACTATTTAGGAGGGTGTGGGAGAAGGAAGAAAAATTCCATCTTTTCTTTCTCCTCAGTGCAATTCGAGGTGTTTTTGGAAAAAATTGAAAGTTATCCCCAAAAACACCCCCCTGCTAAGTAGTTACAAAATTAGATTAAGTAACGTGTCGGCAATAACTTACGCATTTGGGCGGCGTCTTTTGGGTGCTGGCTGTGTTAGTGAAATAGTTACGTAGCTAAGGCTATGCGCCTATTTCACTGCCTTGCCAGCCCCCAAAATACACTCGCCGAAATACCCA
>WBZO01001275.1_pt1 | contig 40517 bp, 32 predicted proteins | sample 5204261 | NCBI WGS metagenome assembly WBZO01 (sample SAMN12412400, study PRJNA552823) | activated sludge metagenome | isolation source: activated sludge from anammox sidestream of wastewater treatment plant... | place: USA: North Carolina | collected 2017-09
GCCCGCTGTTCGGGGCGAGCGTCTCGGTCGCGCGCGGACCGAGCGCGCGCAGGAAGCTCGCGCCGATGGATGGGCTCGTGACGTGCCGCACCGTCCCGAGGGGGGCGAGCGGCCCCGAGCGCGCCGGCTTCGCGTCGAGCGCGATCAGCGCCGCGAGCGCGGTCGCCGCGAGAAGGAAGCGCCTGGGAAGGCGGAGCATCGGCCCACTACGGTGATCTACCCCGGCCCGGCGATCAAGCTTCACGGAGTCTCGTCGTCGTCGGGGAGCATGACGGGCTCGTCGTCGGGCTCCGCCGGACGACGATCGCGGAGCCGTTCGTGGCCCACGATTTCGTCCCATTCGTCGCCGTATCCCTCGTAATGGATGAGCCAGCCGTCGCCCCGCCGCTCGAGCAGGACGGCGGGCCACCACGAGCCGTTCCACTCGACCTCGACGTGATCGCCCGCGCTGCGGCCGTCGTCGTGCGGATCGTCGCCGGTGACGATCGGCCGCCCGCCGACCGTGTGCACCGGAACCTCCACCGCAGGCGCCGCAACCGTGGCCCCGGCGCGCGGCGCGCAGCCCGCGAGGACGGCGCAGGCGAGCCCGGTGATGCCGAGCCGGACCATTGTGCATCGAGTCTATCCGGCCTTGGCCCGACGGGCACGCGGGGGCGATCTCCGGCGGCGCGCCCCCGCCGAGTTGCAGTATCCTCCGTCAGGGGGAATGCACTCGCTTCGCCTCCTCTTCCTCCTCCTCCCGGCCGCCGGCTGCGTGCTCGTCAGCGGCGTGAGCGACCTCGAGGCGGTGAGCGACGTCGGGGCCGATGCCCAGCCGCCGCCGAGGCCTCCGACGAACGAGGGCGGCGTCGACGACGCACGCGTCGAGCCGGCCTGCGCGCCGTGGGACTTCGAGCCCACCAACTTCACGCCTTGCACCGCGAACATCGGAGAGGCGCTCGACCTGTCGGCGAGCGGCACGTACTCGTTCGACACGACGACCGGCGTGCTCACCGAGCCCGGCGGCGCGACGCGCGCGCCGATGGGTACGTTGGTCATGCAGCCCGGCGGCGGTCCCGAGGTGCGCCTCGTCTCGACCGAAGCCCTGACGGTCTCCGCGCAGTCGACGCTGCGCGTCGTCGGTTCGCGAGGGCTCGTCGTGGAGGTGAACGGGGACGCCTCGATCCAAGGGATGATCGACGTCTCTGCCGTCGGCGGGGTCGTTCCGTCGATCGCCGGCCCGGGCGGAGACGACGGCGCGACGTGCGCGACCGGCGCCGGCGCAGCGGGGACCAGCTCGGCAAACACGGACAACGGCGGCGGCGGCGGCGGTGGCGGCGGCTTCGGCGCGAACGGAGGCGCCGGCGGTGCGGGCGGCTCCGTCGTCGAGGCAGGCGGAGGCGCCGGCGCAGCGTCGGGCACCGCCTCGCTCTCTCCGCTCCGCGGCGGGTGTCACGGCGCGAAGGGTGGAAATGCTGCGAGCGGCGCCGGAGGCGCAGGAGGCGCGGGCGGCGCGGGCGGTGGGGCGATCGCGATCGCCGCGCGCCGCGCGATCGTCGTCACCGGGACGATCCAGAGCTCCGGCGCCGGCGGTCAGGGCGCCCAGGTCGCGGGCGGCATCGGTAAGTCCGGCGGCGGCGGCGGCGGCGCGGGCGGCGCGATCCTGCTCGAGTCTGCGTCCCTCACGATCGGCGCGACGGCCAAGCTCTGCGCGAACGGCGGATCGGGCGGCGAAGGCAGCGGGATCAGCCCGAGCCCCGGTGCGTCGGGGCGCGCGGGCACGTGCAGCGCGAATGTCGGCGCGACCACCGCCGACAGCCTCTTCGGCGGAGGCAACGGCGGCGCAGGCGGCTTCGCGGAGAACGCGGGCGGCAAGAGCGGAGGTCCCGGCGTGCTCTTCGGAACCGGGGGCGGCGGAGGCGGCGGCGGGGGCGGCGCCGCGGGCCGGATCCGCTTGCGGGGAGTGACGGCTCGCACCGTGGATCCCGCCGCGGTCGTCAGCCCGGCAGCCGCTCCCTGAGGCCAAGACACACGGGGCACACTCGCCGCTCAGACCGGCGGCACCATGTGCTTCTTCCTCGGACGCGGCTCTTCCTTCTGCGCGTAGCGCGCGAGGCGCGTGACGAGCTCGGTGCGGAGGCGATCGCCCGGGACCACCGCGTCGATCACGAGCTCGCTCGCGAGCTTCATGATGTCGATGTCCGCCTTGTACTCCTCGCGCAGCTTCGCCACATAGGCGTCGCGCTCGGGGCCGGCGGGGACCTCCTGGATCTTGTTGTAGTAGACGGCGTTCACCGCCGCCGACGGCCCCATCACGGCGATCGACGCGGTGGGCAGCGCGATGCACGCATCGGGCTCGAAGGCCGGCCCGCACATCGCATAGAGGCCCGCGCCGTACGCCTTGCGCACGACGACGCTGATCTTCGGGACGCTCGCCTCGCTCACGGCGGCGATCATCTTCGCGCCCGCGCGGATGATGCCCTGGCGCTCGACCTTCGTGCCGATCATGAAGCCGGGCACGTCGGCGAGGTAGAGGAGCGGGACGTTGAACGCGTCACACAGCCAGATGAAGCGCGCGGCCTTGTCCGCCGAGTCGACGAAGAGCACGCCGCCGAGCCACTTGGGCTGGTTCGCGACGATGCCCACCGTGCGGCCGTCGATGCGCGCGAAGCCGGTGAGGATCTCCTTCGCGAAGAGCTGCTTGATCTCGCACCACGAGCCCTCGTCGATGATCTCGTGGATCACCGCCATCATGTCGAAGGCCTTGTTCTCGTCGACCGGGACGATCTCCTCGATCTTCTTCCCGCTCGACCTCGGCGCCTTCGGCTCCACGCGGGGCGGCATCTCGCCCTCGTGCGACGGCAGATACGTCGAGTAGCGCCGCGCCCAGGCGATCGCCTCGTCCTCGGTCTTGCACAGCACGTCGCCGCAGCCGGAGACCGAGCAGTGCATCTTCGCGCCGCCCATCTCCTCGAGCGTCACCTTCTCGCCGATGACCATCTCGGCCATGCGGGGCGAGCCGAGGTACATGCTCGCGTTGCCCTCGACCATGATCACGACGTCGCAGAACGCGGGGATGTACGCGCCGCCCGCCGCGCTCGGCCCGAAGAGGAGGCAGATCTGCGGGATCTGTCCGCTGAGCATCACCTGGTTCTTGAAGATGCGACCGGCGCCGCGGCGGCCCGGGAACATCTCGATCTGATCGGTGATGCGCGCCCCCGCCGAGTCGACGAGGTAGAACAGCGGGGCGCGCAGGCGCTCGGCCGTCTCCTGGATGCGCAGGATCTTCTCGACGGTGCGGCGTCCCCACGACCCGGCCTTCACCGTCGAGTCGTTCGCCATGATGCACACCGTTCGGCCGTCGATCGTCGCCGTGCCGGTGACCACGCCGTCGGCGGGCAGATCGGGATCGAGGTTGTTCGCGAGGGACGCGTCCTCCTCGAACGAGCCGGCGTCGACGAGCTTCGCGATGCGCTCGCGCGCGAAGAGCTTGCCGGTCTCCGCGTTCTTCTGGTGGTACTTGGGAGCGCCGCCCTTGGAGACGCGCTCGAGGGTTTCCTTCAGCTTGGCATCGAGGGACACGCCCGCTTCCTTACGGGCGCGGCGGCGCCGCATCAAGCGGAACGACGCTGGGGACGACGACTGGATCGCGCGCCGTCATGGCCGCCTGGGGCAGGGGCGGCGCGGCGGAGGCGGCGGCCGGCTCCTCGGCCAGCGGCGAACGCACGATGCCGAGCTGCACGGCGACGCTCTTCGCCAGCGTCAGGACGCCGAACACGACCAGCACCGAGACGAGGCCCCCCGCGGCGATCGCGATCTTCATCCATTTGCCCGCAGAGGCGACGGGCGCCCGCCGGACCGACGCCACCATCGGCGGCTCGCTCCGCGAGGCCGGGCCCGAGCCGCTGGGCGGCGGAGGCGCGGGGGCGAGCGCGCGCGGCGGAGCGGGCGGCGGCAGCGAAGAGGCCGACGCGACGGCCAGCGCGACCTCGACGCGCGTGGACCTCGCGTGGCGCATGCTATCGATCGAGTCCCGCGTGCGTTGCGACGCGAACGGCCGCAGCGCCTGGGCGAGCTCGTCGGCCGTCTGGAAGCGGTCGGCGACGTCCTTCGCCAGGCACTTGCTCACCACCGCCTCGAGCTCGGTCGGCGCGTGCGGGGCGAGCGCAGAGAGGCTTTCCGGCTCGCCGGTGAGGACGCGGAGGCTCGCCTGCACGTTCGACTCCGCGTCGAACGCGTGCCGCCCGGTGACGAGCTGGAAGAGCACCGTGCCCACCGACCAGAGGTCCGCACGCCCGTCGACGTCCTTCGAGTTGCGGAGCTGCTCCGGCGCCATGTAGCGCGGCGAGCCGAGCACCGCGAACGCGCTCGTGACCTCGCGCGGCCCGCCGTCCGCCTTCAGCTTGTCGTCGAGGATCTTCGAGATGCCGAAGTCGACGACCTTGATGTGCGGGCCGCCGTCCTCGTGCCGGGTGAGGAACAGGTTCGCCGGCTTGAGGTCGCGATGCACGATGCCGGCCGCGTGCGCCTCGCCGAGCGCCTCGCATAGTTGCAGCATACAATCGACCGCGTCCTCGACCGGGAGCGGGCCGTCCTCCTTCAGCACCCGCGCGAGGTCGCGCCCCTCGAGGTGCTCCATCACCATGAAGGGCGATCCGTCCTCGAGGGTGCCCACGTCGAGCACGAGCACGACGTGCTCGCTCTGGATCTTGCCGAGGGCGGCCGCCTCGCGGGCGAAGCGCAGGCGGATCTCGTCGGAGGCGAGCGCGCTCCTCAGCACCTTGATCGCGACCTCCTGCCCGAGCTGCACGTGCGACGCGGCGACGACGATGCCCGTCCCGCCCTCGCCGATGAGGCGCTCGACGCGGTACTTCTTCGCGAGGACCGTACCGACCGATATCGGGACGCCCTCCAAGGTGCCGGTGCCGGCGCTCATCCCTCCTCATCAGCGTACCATCGCGGTCGAGGCGAGATGCGATCCGGCACGTACCCTGGATCGCCGGTGGTCCATCCACCATGCACGTCACGGCCCGAGGAGAAGCAGGCCTGCGCCAGCCTTCTTCATCGCCGCGAAATCCGCATCGCGCGTCAGGACGGGGACTCCGTGAGACAGGGCGACGGTCGCGACGAGGAGATCGATCGACTTCGCGGTCACGCCCTTCCGAGCGAGGAAGAAGCCGAGATCGCCGGCTTCTTCCCAGAGAGCCGGCGGATCACCGAGCGCGTGGCATCCTACGAGGAGGGGCAGCACACGCCGGCGCTCGGCGCTCGTTCGGAGCCCGCGCCGGAGCTCCATGACGACGGGCCCGCAGAGCGCGGCCTCGTTGACGTCGAGCGCATCGTCCACGGCGTCGACGAGCGCGCCCTTCCCGCGGAAGAAGTCGATCCAGGCCGACGTGTCGATCAGGATCACCGTCGCGTCTCGTCGAGATCGAGCTCGAACTTGACCTTGCCCTTGAGCCGGCGGAGCGCGGAGCGGAGCTCGCGCTTGCGGAGCTCGGTCAACCCCTCGATGACGGTCGCGGTGACGCCTTTGCCCGTCGCGCGCGTCGCCTCCTCGAGGACGTCCGCGGGGACGTTGACCGTGATCTTCCGCGTCGCGCCGCCCACGGGGACAGTATGATCGTATGGCAAACGATGGTCAAATCGCTGGTCGCGCTCGGCGTGCTCGAGCACCGGCCTCCGCGACCCGGCACCGAGCTCGGTGCACGCCGTCCGGCGTACCGCCTACGGGAAGCCGCCCGGCTTCGACTCTCCTGAGGGTCGGATCCCGGTGATCCCGGGGGTCCATGCCATCACACGGTAGACCGGCGGCTTCGCCGTCATCGTAAACATCGGCATGCCTGCGTCCGTCGGCGCCGTGACGGTACCACCGCTGGCGGTGACCCAGTCCTGCCAGCGCTTTCCTTCCGCGAGGATCTGTTGGGAGTACCGCTCCTGCGCTTCCGCCTTCACCGCCGGATCCGGACTGAAGATCTCCGGCGGTTCCCGGACGAAGAACGAGATGGACGCGGGGAGCGTCTGGTCATCGGGCGTCGCTGCGAGGAGCGCCGCGAAGTCCTTCGTCATGGCTCCCCACTTCCGGTAGTACGCCTCGCGGTCCTCCCGCTTGACCTCTTCGCAGTCCTGGATGCGTCCGTCCGCGCGCTTGCACCACGTCGCCCCGAACTCCTTGTGGATCGTGACGTACTCCTCCAGCCCCTCGAACCACTTCACCTGCTCGTAGACGATCTTCTCCGGCGGGTTCGAACCCGCCGGTGCGGGAGCGGCCGACGGCTCCGCCGCCGGTCCAGTGGAGCAGGCGGCGATGGCGACGAGGACGAGGGCGACGAGCGGGGGCGTGCTTCGCATGAGCGGCTCCCCCTCATCGCTTCGTGCGCGGGAAACGATCGGGAAATCGTCCGATCCGTCAAAATCTGTGCGTGCGCGGCGTCGGGCCGCGGCGCTCAGCGGCCCTTGAACGCCGGCTTTCGCTTCTCGGCGAACGCGGCGAGCGCCTCGCGGCGATCCTCGCTCACCAGCACCTTGTCGTAGCTCACCTTCTCGAGCTCGAGGCCCAGCTCGAGGGTGGTGTCGAACGAGCGATCGATCGCCTCGAGCGCCGCGGCCTGCGCGATCGGCGCGCCGTTCGCGATCGGCTCGATCCACGCGACCGCGTCGTCGACGACGCTCGTGCCCGCGGGCGCGATGCGGTTGACGAGGCCCCACGCGAGCGCTTCCTCCGCGCCGAGGCGGCGGCCGAGGAGGATCATCTCCTTCGCGCGCGCCTCGCCGACGATGCGCGGCAGCCGCTGCGTGCCGCCCGCGCCGGGGATGATGCCGAGCGTCGTCTCCGGCAGGCCGATCTGCACGTGCGGCGCGACCACGCGGAGATCGCACACCAGGGCGAGCTCGAGGCCGCCGCCGAACGCGACGCCGTTCAGCGCGGCGACCACGGGCTTCGGCGAGCGATCGAGCGGGCCGAGCTCGGAGCGGTACAGCTCGACCTGCACGCGGATGTCGTTCTCCGTCATGCCCTGGCGTTCTTTGAGATCCGCGCCGGCGCAGAAGGCCTTGTCGCCGCGGCCGGTGATGACGATCGCGCGCACCGACGGGTTGGTGATCGCCTCGCGCGTCAGCTTGCCGAACGCCTTGAGGAGCGCGCGCGAGAGGCTGTTCATCCGCGCCTCGCGGTCGATCGTCCACACGACGACGTTTCCGCGCTGCTCGACCTCGATGGGAAAGGACTCGTCCGCCATGGCGCGGAAGTATCAGAGGCGCGACCGGGAATGAACCCCGATCAGGGCTCGGGAGGCGGCGGCGGAAACACGCGCGAGAGGTCGAGCTCGATCGCCTCGAAAGGCGGGATCCGCCCGACCGACGTCGCGTCGAATGCGCCCGAGTCGACCCACCGCTTCGCCGCGGGATCGAGTCGAAGGGTCTCGAGCGTGCGCGCCGCCGGATCGGCGATCCAGTAGTGCGCGACGCCGTACCTCGCGTAGAGCTCGCGCTTCGTCACGCGGTCGTGTCCGGCGTTGCTGACCGAGGTGATCTCGCAGATCCAATCGGGGACGACGTCGATGGGCCGTACGTCCCAGGGCGCCGGCAGCCGCTCGCGACGCCAACCGGCGAGGTCGGGTCGCACGATCTCGTCCACCGCGAGCCGGACGTCGACCTCGAGGAAGATCCACCATCCGCCGGGCCCACCGTGACCGTCGTCGTCGTCGAAGGGGCCGCCGACGAGCCGCCGGAGCTTGCCCTGCACGCTGGAGTGCCGCGGAAGCGGGGACGGCGGAACGACGAGCGCGCCATGGATGATCTCGCCCTTCACGCCCTCGGGGAGCGCGAGCAGATCGTCGTAGGTCGCTCGCTTCTTCGCCGGCTCCAACGACGGGAAGTATAGCCCTCGGAGGATCCGAAGCTCAGGGGATGAAGACCTCGGCCGGGGCCTTCTTCTTCTTCCCCTTCCCCGCGCGCGGCTTCGGTGCGGGCGCGACGACCGCGGCGGCGGCCGGCTCGGGAGCGATCTCGAGGCCGTCGCCCTGAGGCGGGGCGGGCGCCGGCGCGGCAGCGGTCACGACCGGCGCGGGGGCCTTCGGCGCATTGCGCGCGGCGACGATCGCGCTCGTGTACGAGTCACCGCTCTGCGTGGTCATCGCGCGCGAGGGCTTGAGGTCGTCGGTGAGATCGGCCGCGGTGACGACGGCGAACAGGAGGAAGAGGAACGTGCCGAGCGAGATGCCGGCATAGACGCCGACCTTCTTCCAGTCGACCTGCCGGAGCGCCGTGCGTAGCTCGAAGCCGAGCGCGACCAGGGGCGCGCGGAAGACGTCCCTCGCCGGCGGGCGCGGGCTCGGCGCGATCGCCCACGTCTTCGCCATGCGGAGCACGACGACCGCGGCGCGACCGACATCCGCCCAGGGCGTCGGCTTCTGCGCCATGAGCGCGATCGACATGCGCGTCGCGTTGATCGAGAGGTCCGAGGCGATGCCGCGCGCCTCGAGATCGGCGAGCGAGTAGACCTTGAACGAGAGGTTCCCGTCGTCTGCGCTGCCGTCGCCCTCGTATGCTGCAGGGTGCTCGCCGCTCGTGTAGACGCCCGAGTCCGGCGCCTGTTCGATCTCGTCCTCGTCGGGGAGCTGCTGGCCGCTCTGTCGGGCCTTCAGCTTCTTGTCGATGACGTGCCACGGGAGAAATTCGCGGATGGTCGGCACGAGGCCGTCTGCCCCGTTGCCCCTCGGCTTGCGCAAGTCGGCGGCCGCTCTTCCCATCACGGACGCGTAGGAGCACGAGGCGCGCCAATCCCGGATCGACCGCGCCCCGGGAGGCGTCCGCAGTTTTTCAGCCGCGGCGGCCGCGGGGCACGGCGCCGGGCGGGGCCATCCATGGACAGCGGGCGATCCGGTTGATGCGCCGGAGTCTCAGCGCCGGCGCGCGCTCGCCTTCTTTTTCGGTGATTTCTTCGTATCCGGATTCTTCGGCGGCACGATCCGCGCCTCGAGCTTGCTGACGCGCGCCTTCAGCTCGGCGTGCTCGTTCCGGAGCTTCTCGAGATCGTCCTCCAGGGCCTTCTGCTGCTTCTTCTCGGTCCCCAGGTCGCGCACCGTCTCCTTGATCCGGCGGCGCACGCGGGCGTCGAGGTCGACCTCGGCGCGGGCCTTGAGCGCCCCGCGCGAGCGTACGTCCCCGAGGTCGCCGAGCGCCCGGACGACATCCATGCGGAGGATGGGATCGGCGTCGTCGAGCATGTCCTCGAGGTGCTCGCGCGCACGGCGATCGGCCGCGAGCTTCGGGATCGCCAGCGCCGCGGCGCGGCGGACGCGGGAGGGATGGCCGTAGCGCGTGCGCGTGAACAGGTGCGGCAGGGCGCGATCGTCGCGGAGCGCGGCGAGCCCGTCGATCGCGGCGGCGGCGATGACGTTCGCCCACGAGGGACGATCCATCACGTCGAGCAGGGTGTCGTACGCCGCCGCCTGCCGCGTCTTGCCGAGCGCGCGGGCGGCCTCCGCCTCGACGAGGTAGCTCGCGTCGCGCAGCGCCTTCGGCTTGAGCGCCTCGACCGACGCGGTCGTGCGGAAGTGCCCGAGCGCGGCGACGACGGCGCGGCGGACCTTCGGGTGCTCGACGTCGAGCGCCTTCTTCAGCGCGTCGAAGCACTCGCGCGCGCGGATTCGACCGAGCGCATCGGCCGCCTCGGCGCGCACCATCCACGTCTCCTTCTCGTCGTCGAGCCGGGCCGCGAGCGCCTCGATGCTCACCGGATCATCGGTCTTCGCGAGCGCCTCGGCCGCGAGCCAGCGACCGCGCGCGGTCTTCGCGCGGGCGAGCTGGTTTCGCAGCATGTCCGGCGGCGCCTTGACCGTGACCTCGCCGAGGATGCGCATCTCGGGATCGACCACGACGAAATCGGGCCGGGTCTTGCACGGGATGGCGAAGCTGTCGGCGCGCGCGGTGACCCTCACCTTCTCGCGCCGCTCGCGCCCCTGGTCGTCAGGCGTGACGATCGCGAGGTAGAGCGGCACCTCGAACGCGGCGGGCACGTGGTCCTGCGTGCTCTGCGTCTGCTTCACCGAGGCGGTGAGCACGCCGTCGTCCCACGCGAGCTCGATCTCGAGTTCGACGTGACCCGGGCGGAACACGAGATCGTCGAAGCGCCGCCCCAGGCTCCGGCCCGACACCTCCTCGAGCGCGCGCAGGAGATCGCGCGTCTCGACGATGCCGCCCGCGTGGCGCTTCAGGTACGTCGACACGCCCTTCCAGAAGAGCGCGTCGCCGAGCTCGCGGCGGAGCACGTGGAGCACGAGCCCGCCCTTCTCGTAGAGGTGGCGATCGAACAGATCGAGCGGTGCGTCGTACTCCTGGCACACGATCGGCCGGCGGTAGCGCCCGTGCGCCTCGCCGAGATACGAGGCGAGGTCGGTCTTGATGCCGTACTCGTACTCGTCCTTGCCGAGGTGCTTCTCGCGCCAGACGTGCTCCATGAACGTGGCGAAGCCCTCGTTCAGCCAGCCCTCCGACCAGTCGCGGCAGGTGACGTAGTCGCCGAACCACTGGTGCGCGAGCTCGTGGGCCACGAGATCGTCGCTCGTCACGTCGATCGCGGCGCGCGCGTCGAGCAGGATGTGCTCGTACATCGTCGTGGCGGTGGTGTTCTCCATCCCGCCGAAGAAGAAGTCGCTCACCACGACCTGCGCGTACTTCTTCCACGGATAGGGAACGCCGGTGAGCTCGGAGAAGTACGAGATCATCTCCGGCGTGCGGCCGAAGGTGCGCTCGGCGCTCGCCTCCTCGCCCTTGGGCACGAGGTACGTGAGCGGCACCGTCTTGTCGCCCGCCTTGGCCGCCGCCTCGATCTCGGCGAACTCGCCCGCGACGATGGTGACGAGGTAGCTCGCGTGCGGCTCGTCCATCGTCCAGTGGAAGACCTCGCCGTCCTTCTCCTTGGTTCGCGACGCGAGCACTCCGTTGGACAGGACGTAGAAGCCCGCCGGCACGTGCACGCGCGTCTCGGTGGTCATCTTCACGTGCGGCTTGTCGTGGCACGGGAAGAAGTGGCGACCGTCCTCCTCCTGACACTGCGTCCACGCCTGGCGCGGGCGCGAAGGCACGTGCTCGTCGGGCTCGAGGAAGTAGAGGCCCTTGCGCGGCGTCGCGGAATACGCGACGGCGACGTCCCCGCGCTCCAGATCCGCCGGCAGATCGACGGTCAGGACGCGGCCGTCATAGGTGTACTTTGCATCCGTGCCCCCGACCTTCACCGACGAGAGCGTGAACGCGATCGCGTCGAGCGAGAGCCGGGTCGCGTCCGGGTCGACCCGGCGCACCGTCAGCCTCGCCGTCCCGCGGACGCCCTTCGTTTCGAAGTCGAGCGTCAGATCGAGCGCGATGTGCTCGATGGCGAACGGCCGATCGCGCTCGAAGTGCTTCGGGCTGTGCGCGAACGCGAACGGCCGGGCCCCCGCGCCGGTCGCGAGCTCCGCGTGCTCCTCGTACTCGTGATGCGCATGCGCCCCCGCGCAGCGTGCGTGAAGACGATGCTCGATCGAGCTCCTGGAAGACATATGCGGCGGCGCAGTCTACACCGCCTGCCGGGAGGGAGATCCGATCAGTCGGGCTTGTACGAGGCGACGGCCTTGTACCGCAGCACGCGCGAGCACTGGGTCGAGCCGAGCGCGCCGTGGCAGACGTCCTCGCCCTCGAAGCGCGTCGAGCCGCGCTCGAGCTCCATCATGATCGAGCGCGTGATGTCGTGACCGCCGTCCTTGCAGGAGCGATCGCAGCAGGTGATGTCGAACAGCGCCGGCGCCGAGCTCACGACGACGCGCTTGACGTGCTGGACGTCGGCGCTGACGGCGCCCGGACGGCTCTCCTCGATCTCGAGCACGAGGCTCTCGAGACGCGGGATGCGCGCCGCCAGCCGCGGAGCCTCGTCCTCGCGACGGCGCCGCTCGGCGGCCCGGAGCGCGATCTCGCTGTGTCTACCTCGTCCGTTCATCATGAAAACCTCGCCGTCCGGTCACTCTCGGGAACCTTCGCGCGCACTCCTGTGACCGATGCACGGGGCTGCCCGCCGATCGGGACGGACAAGGACATCGTAGCGCGTTCTCGCCCTCGATGCATGCTCGGCCGTGGTACATCTCGTCGCGCTCGCGAGAGGACGCTCGTGATCTACGTCTCCGCCTCCGCAATCGTCAGACGGCGGCCCGAGATCGTCTGGGACGTCCTGACCGACGTCTCGAGCGCGACCGCATGGGTCGAGGGGCTCGTCGAGCTCTCGCCGCACGACGACGAGGCGCGGCCGGGCATCGGCTACGTCATGCACGTCGTGAGGAAGGACGGCGCGCGACAGGTCGCCGCGTCCTCCGAGATCACGGCCTGGCGCGAGCGATCGCTCCTCGCGATCGAGACGCGCGCCGGCAAGATGCTCCTCTTCGACCGCGTCACGCTCGCGCCGGCGGACGGGGGGACGCTCCTCGGCGTGTACGGCGAGATCGTCTTCGGGAGCCGGATCGCAGAGCTGTTCGCGCGGCCGCACGGCCTGCTCGGCGCCGTCGCCGATCCGTGGACCGAACGCGTGCAGGCGATCTACGAGCGGAGCGTCGAGGCGCTCGTGAAGCGGATCGAGGCGACGAGCGAGCGGCCGTATCGATGAGCGTCGCCGTCCAGCCGGCCCCCTACTTCGTGACCGCGATCGACTTCCGGAAGAGCCGCAGGCTGTATACGAAGAAGACGAGGCCGACCCCGGTCACCATCGCGAACTGGCGCCAGACCGCGCCGAGACCGCCGCCGCGGTAGATGATCACCTGCGAGAAGCTCACGAAGTGCCGGGCCGGCAGGAAGTACGTGAGGTACTGGAGCCACCTGGGCTGGCTCTCGACCGGGGTGCTACCGCCGGAGAGGAGCATGAGGACGATGATCACGAGGATGATCAGCAGGGCGAACTGCGCCATCGATCGCGAGATCGTCCCGAGGAAGACGCCGAGCGCCGTCGCGAAGAACAGGTAGAGCACGACGCCCGCGAACCACAGGACGGGCGAGCCGGCGAAGGGGACCTTCAGCGCCATCCGCACGATGAGCAGCAGCGAGGCCGCGGTCGCGACGAGGATGACGAGGCTGTTGGCCCACACCTTCGCCATCGCGATCTCGAACGCGTTCAGCGGCATGACCAGGAGGTGCTCGAGCGTGCCGTGCTCGCGCTCACGGATCACCGCCGCCCCCGTCAGGACGACGGTGAGGAGGCTTATCTGATTGATGATCGCGACGACGCTCTTGAACCAGGAGGATATCGAGTTCGGATTGAACAGCTTCCGGACGACCAGCTCGACCGGCGGCGGCGGCGTGGCCTCCGTGCGCTTCAGGAAGGAGCTGACCCGGTCGTTGACGATCTCGCGGATGTAGCCCGCGCCGATGCCGGCCTGCTGCATGGCGGTGGCGTCGATGTTCACCTGGATGGCCGGATTGCGCCCCGCGCGCAGGTCGTGCTCGAACAGCGGCGGGATCACGACGACGAACATGAGCTTGCCCTCGTCCATCCTCGCCTGCGCCTCCTCGGCCCCGAGCAGCTCGGGCACCTTGAACCGCGGCGGGTAGAACGCGTTGAACAGCTCCTTGGACAGCGCCGAGTCGTCCTCGTCCACGAAGGCGATCGACGCGTTGTGGACCTCGCTCGAGGTGCCGGTCGCCTGCACGTAGATCGCCAGGGTGAACGCGTAGACGACGAACAGCAGCATCACCTTGTCGCTGACGAGGCTGCGGATCTCCTTCAGCCCGAGCCACAGGATGTTCAGCAGCCGATCCATGGCTACTTCTCCTGCTTCCTCAGGCCGGCGAAGCTGACCGCCAGGAGCAGCGGGATGCAGCAGATCATGTAGAGGATGTCGACCGCCATCAGGCGGGGTCCGAGGCCCTTCGTGTACGCGCCCAGGCTCGAGTGCATGTAGTACGAGGCAGGCCAGATCTTGCCCACGAACGCGGCGCTCCCCTCGAGCGTCGAGACCGGCTGGAGCAGGCCCGAGAACTGGATGGTGGGGATGATGGTGAGGATCGCGGTGACGAAGACGGCGGCGACCTGACTCCTCGTGAACGTCGAGGTGACCATCCCGAGGCCGGTCGTCGCCGTGACGTAGAGGAGCGTGCACAAGGTCAGCATCAGGAAGCTGCCCTTGATCGGCACGCGGAACACCGCGAGCGCGAGGGCGGTCATGATGAAGAAGTTGATCATCCCGATCGCCACGTACGGCAGCTGCTTGCCGATCAGGTACTCCAGCCGCCCCGTCGGGGTGACGTAGAAATTGATGATCGAGCCGAGCTCCTTCTCGCGCACGATGCTGACCGTCATCAAGATTGCAGGAATCAAGAGGAGCAGCAGCGCCGGAACGCTCGGCACCATCGAATAGACGCTCTCGAACGTCGGATTGTACATGTAGCGTTCTTCGATATCGGCCCTGTCCCGCTTGACCTGCGGCGTCACGAGGCCGAGCGCGGGGTCCTGCAGCGCGGTGGCGTGGACGCCCTGGACGTATTGCGCGACGGTGTCGCCGCGGAACGTCATCGCGCCGTCCACCTGCGCGAGCACCTCCGGGCTCGCGCCGCGCTCGTAGTCCCTGCCGAAGTTCGGCTGGATCTCGAGGACCACCGAGACGTCGTCCGACTGCAGCCGCCTGAGCGCTTCGGCGGCGGAGCGGGCCGGCGGCGTGCGGGTGAAATACGGCTTCGCGCCGGCGAACTGCTCGAGGTACGCCTGGCTCTCGGGCGACCGGTCGAGATCCAGCGACGCATACCGGATGTGCTCGACGTCGGTGGTGATCCCGAAGCCGATGACGAGCATGAGGAGCGCCGAGCCGATGAACGCGAACGCGAGCCGGATCGGATCGCGGAGGATCTGCATCGTCTCGTTGCGCGTGTAGGCCCAGAGCCGGCCGAGGGCCGACTGGAGGCCGGACGGCGGCTCGCTCGCGTGCAGCGCGTCCGACGCGAGCTCGGCGGCCGGGGCCTCCTCCTCGCCCTTCGCGCGTGGCTCGTCGATGATCGCGTCCTCCATGTACGCGATGAAGGCGTCCTCGAGGCTCGCCGCGCCGCGCCCCTCGATCAGCTTCTGCGGGGCGTCGCACGCCAGCACCTTGCCGGCGTTCATGAGAGAGATGCGGTCGCAGCGCATCCCCTCGTTCATGAAGTGCGTGGTCACGAAGATGGTGACGCCCTGCTTGCGGGACAGATCGATCAAGAGCTCCCAGAAGCTGTCGCGCGCGACCGGATCGACGCCGGAGGTCGGCTCGTCCAGGATCAGGATCTGCGGTTCGTGCAGCACGGCGACGGCGAGCGAGAGCCGCTGGCGCAAGCCCATCGGCAGGTCTTCCGAGAGCGCATCGAGGTGCGCGCCGAGCCCGAACCTCGCGACGAGCTCCTCGATACGCGTCTTCGCCTTGTCGGGCGGGAGGTGATAGAGGCGCGCGTGCAGCCCGAGGTTCTGCCGGACGCTGAGCTCGCCGTAGAGCGAGAACGCCTGCGTCATGTATCCGAGGTTCTTGCGCACCTCCATGCTGCCGGCCTCGACGGAGCTGCCGAAGACCGTCGCCGTCCCCTCGGAGGGAGGCAGGAGGCCGGTCAGCATCTTCATCGTGGTGGACTTGCCGCAGCCGTTCGAGCCGAGGAAGCCGAAGATCTCGCCGCGCTCGATGGACAAGGTCACGTGGTCGACGGCGACGAAGCTGCCGAACTTGCGCGTGAGGCCGTGCGCCTCGATCGCCGTCTCCGCCTTCTCCGTGACGCGCGGCGGGATGGTGACCTCGGTGTGGCCGCTGCGCTTCTCCTCGGGCAAGAGGGCGATGAAGCACTTCTCGAGATCGCTCGTGCCCGTCCGCTCCATCAGCTCCGCGGGGGTCCCGGTCGCGAGCACGCGTCCGGCGTCCATCGCCACGATCCAGTCCCACTTCTGCGCCTCGTCCATGTACGCCGTCGAGATGACGACGCTCATGCCTGGCCGGCCCTTGCGGATGTCGTCGATGAGCGTCCAGAACTGCCGCCGCGAGAGGGGATCGACGCCGGTCGTGGGCTCGTCGAGGATGAGGAGATCCGGATCGTGGACGAGCGCCCCGCACAGCCCCACCTTCTGCTTCATTCCACCGGACAGCTTCCCGGCGGGGCGATCGGCGAACGGGGCGAGCCCCGTGGCCTCGAGCAGCTGCGCGACGCGCGTCCGCCGCTCCGCCGCCGAGAGGCCGAAGAGCTGCGCCATGAAGTCGACGTTGTCGCGGACGCTGAGCTCCAGATAGAGGTTCTTGCCGAGCCCCTGGGGCATGTACGCGATGCGCGGCCCGACGGCGCGTCGATGCCGGACGTCGCCCATGCTCCCGCCGAGGACGGTCACCGTTCCCGCTTGCAGCTTCTTCGACCCGGCGATCAGCGCCATGAGCGTCGACTTGCCGACGCCGTCGGGTCCCACGATGCCGACCATGATGCCGCTCGGGATCGCGAGACGTATCCCGTCGAGCGCGGCGACGCCGCCGTAACGATGGGTGACGCCTTCGATCGAGACGACCGGCGCGGATGACGACGGCATGGCTCACGTCTCCGAGCTCACCGAGCGGCGGCCGGGCCCGCCGGCGGAGGCTTGACGAGGTTCTGCAGGGACGGCGGCCAGACCGCGGAGTCCTTCACCTTCACGTATCCGACGCCGCGTACGCCCGTCTTGATGCTCTCGACGAGCTGGCTCGCCAGCTCCTTGGGCACCTGGATCTTCACGCGGAACATCAGCTTCTCGCGCTCGCTGCGCGTCTCGACCTGCTTGGGCGTGAACTGCGCCTCCGGCGATACGAAGCTCACGTACCCGGGGAGCGCGTGCGTCGGGTCGTAGTCGAGGACGATGCGTCCCTCGGCTCCGATCTTCGCGCCGGCCGCCTCCTCCGACGGCAGGAAGATCTCCATGTAGACGTCCTCCAGGTTCACCAGCGTCAGCGCCTTGCCGCCGGGCGCGAGCACCTCCCCGGTCTCGGCCAGCCGGTGAAGGACCCTTCCGGTGATCGGAGACTTGAGCGTCGCGTCGTCGATGCGCGTCTGGATGGTCCCCACGTTCGCCCGCGCGGCTTCGACCTCCTGCGTGGCCGTCTGCAGCATCGCCTCCGCCTCCGCCAGGCTGGCCTTCGTGGTCTCCACCCTCGTCGTGCGGACGTCGAGCTCGCGCTGCGACCCGGCGCCCTCCGCGACGAGCCTCCTCGAGCGCTCGGCCTCGATCTCGGCGAGCTTGATCTCGCTCTTCTGCTTCGCGATCGAAGCGCGCGCGAGGGCCAACCTCTCCTCGGCGGCCTGGAGGCTCGCCTTCGCCTCGGAGAGCTGTGACTCGAGCGTCGAGGTGTCCATGCGCACGAGCACCTCGCCCGGCCTCACGAGCGCGCCCTCGTCGACGAGGATCTCCTTGACCCGCAGCGGCTCCCTGGCGGCGACATCGACGAGCTTGCCCTCGATGCGGCCGTTGCCGGCGACGATCCCCGCCGGCAGCGCGGACTTCCGGCTCTGCCAGTAGCGGAAGCCGACGAACGCGACGATGCACGCGGCCGCTGCGACGAGGATCCATTTGAGCGTCCGCTTCGACGGTTTCTTCGGCATGGCGCGGTCTCACTCTCTGCGTCGTCGCGACAGCGTGTCGCCCCAGTCCGTCCGCTGTTCCATCTCGTGCCGCATCCGGTCCGGGACGACGAGCTCACGCTGGCGAGGCTCCCAACCTCCGCCGAGGGCCTTGTAGAGGGCGATCAAGTAGGTGGCGATCGACGAGCTCGCCTGCGCGAGGCTGTCCTGCTGCTGCAGCAAGGAGCGTTCCGCGTCGAGAACGCGCTGGTAGTCCACTGCGCCTTCGCGGTACGCCACCAGGGCGAGCTCCACCGATCGCTGCGCGGCCTCCACGGCGCCTTGCGTGGACACGAACGCCTGCTGCGCGTTCAAGAATCCGGTCAGCGCGTCCTCGACCTCCTGCGCCGCCTTCAGCACCGTGTCGCGGTAGGCCACGAGCAGCTGCTGGAACCGCGCGTCCTCGACGCGCACCGCGTTCGTGATACGGCCGTAGTTGAGGAACGCCCAGTTGACCTGAGGGCCGACCGAGTAGAAGAGGCTGCTGCTGCGGAACAGGTTCGGCGGCGCCGTCCCTCGGGTGCTCGCGTCGAGCCCGAACGTGCCGACGAGCGAGAAGCTCGGGTACAGGTCCGCCTTGGCAACGCCGATGCGGGCGCACTGCGCGGCGGCGTTCAGCTCGGCGCTCCGGATGTCCGGTCTTCGCCGGAGGATGTCGGCCGGCACGCCGACCGCCACCGACGGAGGCGCCTTGGGGATCGCCTTCGGTCCCTCGAGCAGCGCGTCGATGGCGCCCGGCGGCTGCCCGAGGAGCGTGCTCAGGGCATTGCGCGCCTGCTGCAGATCGATCTGGCGCTGAGGGATCAAAGCGCGCGTGCTCTCGAGCAGCGTCTTCGCCTGCGTGGGATCGAGCTCGGAGGTCTCGCCGTTGCGGAAGCGCGACGACGCGATGTCGAACGCCTGCTCCTGGAGCCTCACGTTCTCCTTCGCCTGCTCGAGGAGGACCTCGGACGTTCGGATCACCACGTAGGTACGCGCGACCTCCGCGGTGAGCGAGACGATCGAGGAGTAGTAGTCGGTGATCGACGCGACCATGTTGGCCGCTTCCGCCTCGATGCCGCGCCGGTACTTCCCCCAGAAGTCGAGCTCCCAGGCGGCATCGAACCCGACCTGGTACGCGGCGTAGTTGCGCGGCAGGCTGCCGATGCGCGAGATGTTCTGGCTGAGCCCCACCACGTTCGCGCCGGCGAAGGCCTCCTGCGTCTGGGGGAACTGCTTGCCGGTCGCGACGGCGAGCCGCGCGCGCGCCTCGACGATGCGGAGGCCGGCGATCTGGAGCGGCAGGTTCTGCCGGTACCCGAGCTCGACCAGACGATCGAGCGTCGGATCCCCGAAGACCTTCCACCACTGGGCATCGGCCGTGGTCTGCGCCGTGAGGCGCGGATCGCCGGCCGCGCTCCAGTCCTTTGGAACGGGGGTCGACGGCTTCTTGAAGTCGGGGCCGACGGCGCATCCGCCGAGCGACAGCGAGACGCCGAGCACTGCGGTCGCGAGGCCGCGGATGCGCGTGCGCGCGCGCGCGTCTTCCGCAGAGCTCTGCGCGCTCGCATCCATGCGCGGTCCCCCCTCCGGCCACGAACGAGCCGTCCGCGCTGCAAGCTATGGCGTTGGATCGTCCAATCAATGCCGTTCCTTTCCGCAGCGCGATCCTCGTGCGGTTCAGTACTTCTCGGCGACGAACCTCCGCCCCTCCAGGCTCGCCCGATCGTCGTAGCGATTCTTCGTCCAGCGCTTCGGCAGCTTCACCTTCTCGCGCGGCACGGTCTCGTAGGGGATGAGCCCGAGGAGGTGCGTGATGCAGTTGAGGCGGGCGCGACGCTTGTCGTCGGAGCGGAGGACGTACCAGGGCGCGAAGTCGGTATCCGTCGCCTCGAGCATCCGGTCCCGTGCCTGCGAGTACTCGTACCACCGCGGCCATGACTCGACGTCCATGGGAGAGAGCTTCCACTGCCGTAGCGGATCGTCGATGCGGGCCGTCATGCGCCGCTCCTGCTCTTCCTGTCCGACCTCGAGCCAGAGCTTGATGAGCTGGATCCCGCTCACGACGATCTGCTGCTCGACGAGCGGACAGAGCCGGAGGAAGCGCTCGTACTCGCTCTTGGGGCAGAGCCCCATGACGTGCTCGATGCCCGCGCGGTTGTACCAGCTCCGATCGAAGACGACGATCTCGCCCGCCGCCGGGAAGTGCGTCATGTAGCGCTGGAGGTACATCTGCGTCTTCTCGCGGTCGGAGGGCGCGGGCAGCGCGACGACGCGGAACACGCGCGGGCTGACGCGCTCGGTCAGGGCGCGGATCGTCCCGCCCTTGCCGGCCGTGTCGCGCCCCTCGAAGACGACGATCACGCGGTGGCCCTCGTGCCGGACCCATTCCTGGAGCTTGCACAGCTCGGCCTGCAGCTTGCGGAGCTCCTGCTCGTACGCCTTGCGCTTCATCTTCGTCTTCATCGCGCCCCTCCCCTCCTCTGCCTTCGCTTCGCGGCATCAAGTTGGACATCGCCTCCACGTTCGGCACGAGCGATCGATGCGTGGAGCGTGTCTTGCACCGCCCGCGATCAACCAACGGGAGAGATCGCATGGCACACCCGGTCACGACGCACAGGGAGACAGGGACGCGGCACGCGAAGGGAGCCCCGCTCCTCGCGAAGGAGCGCGACCGGGTCGCGGGGCCGCCCGCCGGCGAACGCGGCGCAGGAGGACCGCTCACGGCGAAGGAGCTGGACCTCGTGCACGCGTACTTTCGCGCGTGCAACTACCTCTCCGTGGGGATGATCTACCTGAAGGACAACCCGCTCCTGCGGAGGCCTCTCGAGCCGAGCGACGTCAAGCACCGCCTCCTCGGCCACTGGGGCGCGAGCCCGGCGCTGTCGTTCGTGTGGGTCCATCTGAACCGTCTGATCGTGAAATACGATCTCGACGTCGTCTTCGTCGCCGGGCCTGGGCACGGCGCGCCCGGCGTGCTCGGGCCGACGTACCTCGAGGGCACCTATTCGGAGATCTATCCGGACAAGAGCGCGGACGCGGAGGGCTTGCGGAAGTTCTTCAGGCAATTCTCTTTCCCCGGCGCGATCGGCAGCCACGTCACCCCCGAGACGCCAGGCTCGATCCACGAGGGCGGCGAGCTCGGATACAGCCTCTCTCACGCATACGGGGCGGCGTTCGACAACCCGGATCTCGTCGTCGCGTGCGTCGTGGGCGACGGAGAAGCGGAGACCGGACCGCTCGCGACGGCATGGCACTCGAACAAGTTCGTCAACCCCGTTCGCGACGGCGCCGTGTTGCCGATTCTGAGTCTCAATGGATACAAGATCGCGAATCCGACCATCCTCGCGCGCATAAGCCGGGAAGAGCTCGAGGCGCTCTTCGTCGGATATGGATACAAGCCGTATTTCGTCGAGGGCAGCGATCCCGCCCCGATGCACCAGAAGATGGCCGAGACGCTCGAGCGCGCGATCGAGGACATCCGCACCATCCAGCGGAGGGCCCGGCAGACGAACGAGGCGGTGCGTCCGCGCTGGCCGATGATCGTGCTGCGCTCACCGAAGGGATGGACCGGTCCGAAGGAGCTCGACGGGCACAAGCTCGAAGGCTCCTGGCGATCCCACCAGGTCCCCTTCTCGGACGCGCGCGAGAACGCCGCGCACCTGAAGGTGCTCGAGGACTGGATGCGCAGCTACCGTCCCGAGGAGCTGTTCGACGCGGACGGGAGGTTCGTGCCCGAGCTCCGAGCGCTCGCCCCCACGGGGGACCGGCGCATGAGCGCGAACCCGCACGCCAACGGCGGCCTCCTCCGCAAGGACCTGCGCCTCCCGGACTTCCGCGCCTACGCCGTGCAGGTGACGGCGCGAGGCACGACGCTGCACGAGAACACGAAGCCCCTCGGCGAGTTCCTGCGCGACGTGATGCGGAACAACCCGACGAGCTTCCGCGTGTTCGGCCCGGACGAGACCGCCTCGAACCGCCTGCAGGCGATCTACGAGGTGAGCAAGAAGACCTGGATGGCCGACCTGCTCCCCGAGGACGCCGACGGGGGCGAGCTCGCCCGCGACGGCCGCGTCATGGAGATGCTCTCCGAGCACACGCTGCTCGGGTGGCTCGAGGGATACCTGCTGACGGGGCGGCACGGCCTCTTCCACACGTACGAGGCCTTCGCCCACGTCGTCGATTCGATGTTCAACCAGCACGCCAAGTGGCTCGACATCAGCAAGAACCACGTCGCCTGGCGCCGGCCCGTGTCCTCCGAGAACATCCTGCTCTCCTCGACCGTCTGGCGGCAGGACCACAACGGGTTCTCGCACCAGGATCCGGGGTTCATCGATCTCGTGACCAACAAGTCGGCGACGGTGACGCGCATCTACCTCCCGCCGGACGCCAACACGCTGCTGGCCGTGGCCGATCGCTGCCTACGCAGCACCGACTACGTCAACGTCATCGTCGCCGACAAGCAGAAGCACCTGCAGTTCACGACCATCGACGAGGCCATCGTCCACTGCGAGAAGGGCATCGGCGCGTGGAAGCGGGCGAGCACCGACGTCGGCGAGGAGCCCGACGTCGTCCTCGCGTGCTGCGGCGACGTCGCCACGCAGGAGGCGCTGGCGGCGGCGTCGATCCTGCGCGAGCGCACGCCGGACCTGAAGCTGCGCTTCGTCAACGTGGTCGACCTGTTCAAGCTCCAGCCGATCGCGGATCACCCGCACGGGTCCACGGCGCGCGACTTCGAGGGCCTGTTCACGACCGACAAGCCGGTCATCTTCAGCTTCCACGGGTATCCGTGGCTGATCCACCGGCTCGCCTACCGATTCGAGTCGCACGAGAACATGCACGTGCACGGCTATCGGGAGCGGGGGAACATCAACACCCCGCTCGAGCTGGCCATCCTCAACGAGACGTCACGCTTCCATCTCGTCATCGACGTGATCGATCGCGTCCCCAAGCTCCGCGCGAGGGCCGAGCACCTCAAGGAGGACATGAAGAACGCGATCATCGAGAACCTGCGCTACGCGCACGAGCACGGCGTCGACCGGCCGGAGATCGCCGACTGGACCTGGCCCGACTGAAGGCCGATGCGCGGCTCGCGCCCGATCAGCGACCGAGCGCTTCGGCGCGGTTGACGATGCGCGGCGTGATGAAGATCACGAGCTCGTTGCGCGTGTCGTTCGCGCGGCGGCGCTGGAACAGGACGCCGAGGATCGGGATGTCCCCGAAGAACGGGATCTGGTCCAGGTTGCGGCCGGTGTTTCGGGTGAAGATGCCGCCGATGACCGCCGTGTGACCGTCCATCACGAGGAGGTCGGTCTCCGCCTCGCGCTTGAGGATCGTCGGATCGCCGCGCGGGGAGGTCTGGTTGAAGTCGGGCTCGTCGCGGTTGATCTTCACGTGCATCGCGATCGACCCGTCCGCGGTGACGTGCGGCCGGACCAGGAGCTGCAGCTTCGCCTCCTGGAACGTCGTCTGGACGCCCTGGGCGCTGATCTGCGCGAACGGGATGAGCGTGCCCTGGCTGATGCGCGCGTCGCGGTTGTCGAGCGTGAGGATGCGCGGGCTACTCACGATGCGGAGCAGGCCGCTCGCCTCGGCCGCCGAGAGGCGGATGCCGATGTTGAGGTTGTTGTCGATCGAGCCGAGCGAGAAGCCGAGCGCGCCGCCCTGTCCGGTACCGGTCGCCGCGGGGAGGTTCACCGCGAAGTTCGGCTGCGGGACGTTCTGCTGGAAGGGCGAGAGGCCGCGCGAGTTCGTGTTCTGGTCGTAGTTGCCGCCGGCCGCGGTGACGCGCGACGGGAACGCGATGCCGGTCGGGTTGCCGGTCGCCTCGCTGAAGGTGACGTCGCCGCCCCACTGGATGCCGATGTCGCGGACGTAGCGGCTCGTCGCCTCGACGATGCGCGCCTCGACGAGCACCTGCGGGGTCTGCGTGTCGAGCGAGCGGACGAGCTCCTCGATGTTGTTCAGGTTGCCCGAGATGTCGCGGGCGATGAGGACGTTGGTGCGCTCGTCGACGGCGATCGAGCCGCGCGGAGAGAGCAGGTCCTTCGCGCGCGCCTGGAGCTCGTCGGCCTGCGCGTAGCTGACCGGGATGAGGCGCGTCTCGAGCGGCGTGAGCTCGTACTCCTGCTTGGCCGCGGCGAGACGGAGCTCGCGCTCCTTCTGCAGCGTGGCGAGCGGCGCGACGCGGATCAAGTTGCCCTGACGCACCATGCCGAGGCCCTTGGCCTGGAGGACGACGTCGAGCGCCTGATCCCAGGGCACGTTCCGCATGCGGATCGTGACGTTGCCCTGCACGTCGTCGGCGGTGACGATGTTCACGCGGCCGACGTCCGCGAGCAGACGCAGGATGTTGTGGATGTCGGCGTCCTTGAGATCGAGGTCGATGCGGCGGCCGGTGTAGCGGCCCGCGGCCTGCGCGCTCAGCGTCGCGGAGAAGCCCGCGGCCTCGCTGCCGGTCAGCACCTCGATCTTCGGCTCCTCGCCCGTGATCGACGTCTCGATCTTCGGTCCCGCGTTCGACTCGTGCTCGCGCGCGACGGTCACCGTCTTGCGCGCCGAGGGCTTCGCGATCGGCGAGGCGACCTTCGAGGGCGCGTCGAACGACCAGACGATGTCGTTGCCGTTCACCGCGACGGTGCCGTTCGACAGGCCCTCGCGGTCGATCTCGATCGTCGTCGTCTCGCTCGACTCCTCGTACGAGGCGGTCACGCTCTTGAGCGCGCCCCGGTAGGCGGCGAGGTCGAGCGTGCGGGCCAGCGAGGAATCGAGCTTGGTCTTCTTGAGCTCGAGGCGGACGCGGCCGCCCGCGGTCGTGCTGAGCGAGTAGGCGGGCACCGCGCTCGTCGCGATGATCACGCGGTCGCACCCGGTCGTGCAGCCGGCGGGCGCGCGCTCGAAGCGGACGTCGGTGAGCGCCGCCGGCGCGACGGCCGCGGGCGCGGCCTCGGCAGGCGCCGGGCCCGTCGCAGGCGCCGTCGTGGGCCCCGGGACGAGCACCACCTTGAGCGACGTGCCCTCCGCCCGGACGCGGTAGGTCGCGTTCTTCGCCAGGCTGATGGTGAGCCGGGTCATCGGTCCGGCATCCGTCGTGAACGCCTGGGTGACGACGCCCGTGACGACGCCGACCGCGTTCGTCAGGGCGTCCTTCACGCCGGCCACGTCCGCGTTCGACAGGTCGAGCAGGAGCTTCTTGCCGCCGCTCTCGACCCGAACGTTGAAGACCGGCGCCGCCGTCCCGACGACCTCGATCTCGGTCGCGCCGCTCTGCGCATCGCTCGTGCGGACCTTCACGTCCTTGACGTGGTTCGCCGCGTCCGCGTGCGCGAGGCTCGCCGACAGCACGACGGCCGACGCCGCAAGCATCGACAGGTACAACGCCCCGGTCTTCTGCATCCGAAAGCCCCTCATCCGCCGTTGCATGCCTCGCATCCTCGTCACGAACGGTAGACCGCGCGGATCGGAACATCCCAATTTGTGGCAGAAGGTTGTCGCGGGGGGCCCGGCCGGACGGCGCGTGCTACGACCAGATCGCCGCCCGATGCAGCCCTGGCCGACACTCGTGTACGCGCATCCGCCGCGCGCCGAAGGAGCGCTGCTGGACATCCCCGTCAGCGGCGCCGTGCTGCCGCCGATCTGCTGCAAATGCGGGGCGAGGGACGATCTGCGCGCACGCGTCGCGAGCCTCGTCTGGGTGAATCCGCTGGCCTATCTCGGCCTGCTCGGCGGGCTCTTCCCGATGATGATCCTGGTGCTCGTGCTGCAGAAGCGCGCCCACGTGACCCTGCCCATCTGCGGACGATGCAACGAGCGCTGGTCGAGGGGGATCCTCTTCCGCCACCTCGCCGTCGCCGCGCCGTTCGTGCTGGGCCTCTCGGCGTTCTACGTCGCGGACGCGCTCTGGGACGACGTCGTCAAGGACGTCCTCTCGGCGTTCGCCGTCTTCCTCGTCCTGATCGTCGCCTTGCCGATCGCCGTCGTGAAGCTCGTGACCGAGCCGCGCTCGCTCACCGCGGTGAAGATCGACGACCATCGCGCGAAGGTGAGGGGCGTGTCCCCCGAGCTCCTCCGGGCGCTCGGCCCCTCGTCCCCATGGCCGTAGACGAACGAGAGGCGACGCTCTAGAGCCGCTCTTTGGCGAGCTCGTTCTCCGGACGGAGGGCGATCACGCGCGTCGCCGGCGGGATGCCGGGCTGCGCGGGGTCCTCACGGCTGAAGACGACGTCTCCGTCGCGCACCTTCGAGACGCGCCAGTTGATCTGGTAGTCGGCGCCGTTCGCGCCGCCGACGTGGACCACGTCCGGGCGGCCGATCCAGTCGCCCCGCTTGAGCACCCAGCCCTTCCCTCCGGGGTCGAGCACCATGGCGCGCGGATACTCGCCGCCGGTGACGATCGCGACGAGCTTCAGCTCGTCCAGCGAGTACTGCGGGAGGATGATCTGACGATCGGTCTGCGCGACCTTCTTCGTCGTCTCCGGCGCGAACATCGACGCGTAGGAGCGGAACGGATCGCGGTTGCGATCGCTCTCGACGAAGTCGTTCTCCGCGAACTCCATGCGCGGGAGCGGCGGGGGCGCCGGAGCGGCCATCGCGCCCGCGTCGGCCGCCGCCGTCGCGGCAGGGCGCGCCGAGGCCGGCCCCTTGTTCGCCTGCTCGAGCGCCTTGTCCGCGTTGCCGCAAGCGACGGCGAGCAGCGCCGGCAGTGCGGCGACCGCGAAAAGCGAGGTCTTCACTTGGTACCTCCCGCGGCGGGCGCGGCGCCCGGAGCACCAGGGGCCGCCCCCGGCGTGCCCGGGGCCCCGGCCGGCTTCGCGCTCCGGATCAGGTGGAACGTGGTCGCGAGGCACGTGGCCTTGAGCACGATGTCCTCGCCCTCGGCCTTCGGCTCCGTCAGCTCGAGGTTCTCGATGTTGATGATGCGATCCTGCTTGCCGACCTCGTAGATGAACTTCGCCACCTGGTGGAAGTGGCCCGTCATCGTGAGCTTCATCGGCACCTTGGCGTAGAAGGTCTGCGGGACCTCCTCGAGCGGCGACCAGCCCTTCAGGTCGATGCCGCTGATGTTCGAGGTCGCCTGGATCGCAGACAGGAACGTGGCCGCCTCGGTGTCGATGGGCAGCACCTTGTTCAGCTCGCGCTGCTTCTGCTGGCGCATCGCGAGCTCGTCGCGATCGGCGAAGTAGCTCGCCTGCGCTTGCTTCTGGCGCGAGAGCTCCGCCTCGAGCGAGCTCGTCTTCGCCTTCTCACGATCGATCTTGGCGGCGACGTCGGTGTGCAACAGCACGTAGTACGTCACTCCGAGGAGTGCGCAGAGGACGGCGCCGACGCCGACCTTCCCCGCGATGGGCAGCCGGTTCAGGCTGAGGGCCATGGCCTAGTACCTCACCTTCGCGCTCATCTCGAACTTCACCAGCTCGAGCTTCGTGGCCTGATCGACTTCCTTCTTCGCGGGCATCAGGCGCACCTCGTAGAAGTAGTCGCTGAGCGAAAGACGCCGGAGGAATTCCGAGACGTCCTCGCCGTCGCGCGCGAGGCCGATCAGCTTCACGACGCGGTTGTCTTCCTTGTACGACGTCATCCAGAGCCGGCGCGGGTCCCAGTTCGGGTTCGGGACGGAGCTCGGGTTGTCACGCTTGAGCTGCTCGAGCTTGTCGCGATCGACCGTCGGGCCGCGGCCGGCCGTCAGGATGCGCGAGAGCTCCAGCATCGTCGCCGTCGGGCCGGTGCGCGCGCTCTGGAGCTTCTGGATCGCCTCCTCGCGATCGCGCAGCTCCTTCAGCTCGGCCTTGATCTCGGCGTGATTCGAGATCTCGCGCTTGATGGCGTCGATGTTCGCCTGCACTTCCTGGTTGTGCTTGGCGACCTGCATGAGCTGGTCCTGCTTCGTCTTGTAGACGAAGAGCAGCACGATGACCTCGAGGAGGACCGCGCCGAGGACGGCGGCCAGCCACGCCTGGCTCTCGCCGCCGCCGCCCGTGTCGAGGACCTCGCCCTTGCGCCGAACCACCTTCCGGTTCGGCATTAGGTTGATGCGGATCATGAACGCCGCTCCTTGTCCTGGCGGAGGCTCAGTCCGAGCGCGACGACGAGCTGCGCGGCGCGCCCGCGCATGTCGTGCTCGTTGACGTATTTCGCGTCGACGGCGAGGTTCGCCATCGGATCGAACACCTGCACCGGCACGTGCGCGCGCTTCTCGATCGACTGGCAGAGCGGCGCGAGATACGCGCTGCCGCCCGACACGAAGATACGGCTGATCTCCGACTCGCCGCTCGTCGCGAGATAGAAGTCGAGGCTGCGCTGGATCTCCCCGGCGAGCCCGTCACACGCCGACTGGATGATCTGGTGCACTTCCTGCGGGACGATGTCCGTCGGGCCGCCGCCGCACTTGTAGGCCTCGGCCTGCTCGAACGGGACGTTGCACTGCTTCTGGATCTCCTCGGTGATCGAGTTGCCCGCGTTGGTGATCTCGCGGGTGAAGGCGCTCACGCCCTTCGACACGATGTTCAGCGAGGACACGGCCGCCCCGACGTTGAGGAGGGCGATGGTGCCGTCCTCCGGCAGCCCGTGCTGGTACTCGAAGATGTTCTGGATGGTGAACGCGTTGATGTCGACGACCACCGGCTTCAGCTTCGCCTCGCGGACGATCGCCGCGTAGTCGTTGATCTCGTCCTTCTTCGCGGCGACGAGGAGGAGATCCATCTGCCCCACGTCCGGCCGGCGGCGCAGGACCTCGTAGTCGATCGACATGACCTTGATGTCGAAGGGGATGTGCTGCTCCGCCTCCCAGCCGATCTGCTCTTCGAGCTCGTCGTTCGTCATCATCGGCACGGTGATCTTGCGCACGATGACCGACTGGCCATAGACGCCGATGGCGACGTCCTTCTGCGAGATCTTGTGATCGTGGAAGATCTTGAGGAGCGACTCGACGACCGCCCCCGAGTTCATCACGTGACCGTCGATGATCGCCTGCGGCGGCAAGGGCGCGAACCCGTACCGGACGACCTGCAGCTTCTTGCGCGATTCTTTGAGCTGCACGACCTTGATCGCGCTCGCGCCGATGTCGACACCGACAAGGTTTTTCCCTTCGCCCAGCATGCTCGACAAAGTGTGGCAGTCCACAGCGTGCGCCGTCAAAAAGTCGGTGGGGTCATCGGTCGATTCATGAGCGCGCCGCCCACAAGGCGGCACACGCTTCATTAAGCCCGGCAGTGATCTCCGCGCGCACGCGCGCGGCGTCCGGCGGCGAGCTCGTCCGGTGACCGACCGAGCGCGTTTGGCCGCGGATTTCCCGGTCGAAAGCGAGCTCGACGGAGCCCCTTTCCGCCGGCCACGGATCATGTAAGGAGGGGCTCGTCATGAGGTCTTCCGTCCTCGTCCTCGGTGCCATCCTCTTCGCTCCCGCTGTCGCGCACGCCGACGTGCAGCACACGGTCGCGCGCGGGCACACCATCGAGGCGATCGCCAACCGCTACAAGGTGAGCGCGAAATCGATCATCGAGGCGAACCACCTCAAGGACGTGAAGCACCTGCGCGTCGGCGACGTGCTCACCATCCCCAAAGTCGATCCGCCGGCATCCAAGGCGAAGACCGGGGCCGAGAAGGGCGACAAGAAGGACCTGAAGACGGCGAAGCTCGACGCCGACAAGAAGGGTCCGAAGGGCAAGCCCGCGGAGACGACGACCTACGCGATGAAGGCGAAGACGCCGGGCGTCGTGCACGTCAAGCGCCTCGCCACGACCGAGGAGCAGGACATCCGGATCGCCGATCGCCGCGGGCGCGTGTCCCCCACGGCGCTCAAGGCGTTCGAGAAGCTCCTCCGCTCGCCCTCCGGCATGAGCCACCCGATCGAGGCGCGGCTCGTCCAGCTGCTCGGCGTGGTGTCGAACCACTTCGGGAGCCGCAAGATCGAGGTGGTCAGCGGATTTCGTCCGTACACGCCGACGCAGTACAACCCGCACTCGAATCACATGCACGGCAAGGCGGTCGACTTCCGCGTCGTCGGCGTGCCGAACGAGGCGGTGCGCGACTTCTGCCGGACGCTGAAGAACGTCGGCTGCGGCTACTACCCGAACAGCGTCTTCGTCCACATGGACGTGCGCGACACCAGCACGTTCTGGATCGACTACTCGAAGCCCGGCGAGCCCCCGCGCTACAACGCGCCGAACCTCGACGCCGACGAGGGGACGAGCGACGTCCACGACGAGGGCCACCTCTCGACCGGCGCGACGCCATCGGACGCGCCCGCCGCGGCGACGCCGGCGACGAATGCTCCCGAGGCCGACGCCCCGGCCCCGGCCGCAGCTCCGTCCGCGGCTCCGGCGGCAGCACCGGAGAACGCGCCCGAGCCGGCCACGAACTGACTAGCGCGACGCCGGCTCGGCGTTGGTGTCGACGAGCAGCGCACGCACGCGACCGAGCAGCTCGCGCGGGAGCATCGGCTTCGTCCCGACGTCGTCGGCACCGGCGTCACGTGCGCGCCGCAGGTCTTCTCCGCTGTCGTATGCGGTGAGCACGAGCACGGGGATCGCGCGGGTCGCAGGGTCGGCCTTGAGCAGGCGCGTCGCCTCCCAGCCGTCGAGCCGCGGCATCGCGAGGTCCATCACGACGAGGTCGGGCGCGCTTGCCGCGACGTGCGCGAGCGCATCGCGTCCGTCGATCGCCTTCTCCACTTCGAAGCCCGCGATCTCGAGGTACGCCGCATAGAGCTCGCGGTTGTCCTCGAGGTCGTCGACGACCAGGATGCGCGGCTTGCTGCGCGCGACGCCCGCGCCGCGGGCCGACGAGCTCGGATCGCGCACGCTCGGGTTGCGCCCGGAAGGACGCTGTCGTCGCGTGGCAATGCGCGCACCGGGCGGCATGCATTTCACGATTGCAGACGAGCCTCGGTTCGACAATGAGGCGCGTCACCACATCTCGATCCGGCTCGTCGGCCGCTACCTCTTCTTCTTCTCCTGGGGAGGCTCGACCGGGCTCGTCGCCTCGAAGCGGAAGCCTCGCGGCAGCAGGGGACGCGCGATCGCAGAGAGCGTCGAGTCCTCGTAGCGCGACCGCGGCGGCGTCGACGTGCCGGCGCGGAAGACGGCGCCGTGCGTCCCTGCTCCGCGATCGACGAGGACGGCGCGCGTGCAGCCGGCGCGCTTGAGCAGCGCCGCGAGATCGTCGGCCGATGCCGGCCCCGTCGCCCGGGCGATGAAGACGCGGCCCTGCGGCGTCGTGCCCAGCGCGGCGTCGACGCCCGAGCGCGCGCGGCCCTGATGAGGCGCAGGTACGAGCTCGCCGTCCGCAAGGAGGAGCGGGAGCTCGACCGCGTCTGCATGCGCCGGGATGCCCGAGAGCTCCTTCGCGAGGGCGATCGAGAGCTGCCCTTCTTCGGAGGCGACCAGCGCCGCCGAGCGCTCGCCGCCGGACATCGCCATCACGAGCTTGCCGTCGATCGCGAGGCCGCGATGCCGCTTCGGCTCCGACGTGCCGAGCGTGAGCGAGAAGAGCACGCGATGCGCGTCGTCGGCGGACAGCTCGGTGCTCGCCTCCCGCGGCTCCTTCGTCCCGGCGCGCATGCGGAACGACGCACGCGCGGGCTCGATCTCGAGGACGTCGATCGATCCGGCCTTGCCGTGCCACAGCCCCGCCATCCAGCTCGGTGCGGGCTGCACGCCGGGATCGGGCGACCACTCGAGGCCCTCGAGCTTCGGCGGCGTGGGATCGTGGAGCGTGACGAAGAAGAAGTCCTTGGGTGCGTAGAGGAGATAGCGATCGGTGTCGATCCCCATCTGCGTCGTGAGCAGCTCGCTCTTGTAGTTTCGCCCCTTGAACTCGGTGATGTTGGTGAACGTGAAGCCCGTGTGGTGCGGGTTCATGTCGAGGTGCATGCCGTAGAGGCAACCCGCCATCTTCATCGCCTTGCCGAGCGTCGTCGCGTTGAGGTCGTCGCCCCACGCGTAGACGAGATGGCCCGCGGTGGTCACGCAGATGCCCGAGCGCTCGGTCTGCATGCTCGTGCCCGGGAGCGTGAAGCCCCACTGCCACCGCCCCATCGGGTTGACCTTGTCGTTCTCGACGAGCGGGTCGAGGTTCTGCCGGAACGAGACGATGTCGTCCTTCGCGACGTCCGCGATGCCGCCGACGTCCTTGTTCGTTCCCCACGTGCCCATGCCGAAGCGGCCGTCCTTCGTGAGGATGACCGTGGCCGCGCCCTGGACGGGCGGGAGCAGCACGCGCTTCTTCAGCATCATGCCGTAGTTGCCGTGCTCGGTCTTGAAGCCGCCGTTGAACGCCGCGGCGACGCGCGTGTAGACCGCGGGCTCGCGCGGCAGACGTCCGACGCCCGGAGGGCCGGTGAGCGGCTTGGGATCTTCGCTGCCCGCCTCCATGTCGAGGTCCAGCTGCCGCATGTCCATCGCGACGAGCAGCACCTTCGCGTACGGCCGCTCCTCGTCGGGCCGCACGAACGTCTTCATGAATGGAGCGGGCGCGGGCTCCCCATCGCCGGCGACGCTGGAGGGCATGCGCTTCAGCCACGGCTGCTTCGGCGCTTCCCATTCGCCTTCGCCCGCCTCGGGCGTCTTCCACATCGATCGGATGGGCGCCGGCGGCCAGTGGCCGAGATCCGCGGCGGCCTGGGAGGTGTCGAGCACGCTCGCGGGCGGCGGTTGCTCGGTCTCCTTCGCGAGCGCCTCCTTTCCGCCCGTCACCTTGAAGAGGGCCTGCTTCGCGCCGTCGCGCATGGCGAAGGCCTGCTCCTCGAGCCAGGCGATCGGCGCCGGGCCGATCCACGGAACCGCGCGCACCGTGTCGACCGCCCAGAACACCAGACTCTTCGGGAGGTGCTTGCCCGCGTCCGCATGCATCTGCGCGCCGGCCACGAGCTCACCCCTGGCGAGATCGAGCTTCGCGGATCGTGTCGGACCGACGGCGCGCTCGTCGTCGGCGAGGTCGATCGCGAGCGTGTCGCGACCGTCCTGGGTGGCGAGCGCGAGGCCGACGCGATTGGCGGGCTGATCGAGCGTCACGTCGACGCGTCCGATGCCGTCGCCGCTGCCCGTCTGCTGGAGGTTCGTGACCCACGCCATCGCCCGGTCATGGATCTTCTTCGTCGCGTTCTGCGCACCTTCGCCCGAAAGGTCGAGGGCGGTGACGCTCTGCTCCTGACCGAAGGCCCAGGTCGCGTAGGCCGCGCGCGTCCCCGAGACGACGAGCGCGTGATCGTCGCCGATCGGCGTCGACGTGAGGTTCGAGACCGATCCGATCGAGAGCGGCCTCCCCTCCGGCGAGAGGCGCACGCGCGCGCGGTAGACGTCGCGCGGCCCGTTCGGCGCCGCGGCCGCGAGGAAGAGCGCGAAGCGCCCGACGACGAGATCACCGAGCATGCCGCGGGAGGGCTCCCAGCGGATGTCGTCCGCGCGGACGACCGCCCCGCTCGCACGGCCGAGCTCGGTCGCGAGCTCCTGAACGTCGGCAGGCGCGCCCCCCTGCGTCAGGGACACGAGCGTCCCGGCCGCGGCGAGGACGGAGAGGAGGACGGCCCGATGGCGGAGGCTCGCCGGCAATCCGGCGGAACGAGCCTGCGGGGCTTCGATGCTGCGTGCGGCGACCTGGGACACGGCTTCCGTGAGAGATCCTGTTGCGGGGCCCGCGAGTCAAGCATCCGGCGCCGATTCGGTGAAGGCGCCCGTGCGCCCGGCGAGGACAGTGACGCGCGAGGCGCGAATTTTTCGCTATAGTCGAGCGTACGAACCGTCGGGGGGAGACCGCGGGGGCGGATGTCGAGAGTGGGGAGTGGATCGAGCGCGTCGGCCGTGGCTGCCGATGCGACCAGGGAAGCGGCGACTCAGGCGAAGAGTGGGCTCGAAGGACAAACGCCCAAGCTCGCGATCGTGTTCGCGTCGCCGAGCTATCCGGACGTCGCCGACGTCGCGGGGGTCGTCCGCGAGACCGTCGGAGACGTCCCCATCGTCGGCGGCACCGCCGGCGGCTGCGTGATCGGGCCCGACGGCATCGCCGCGCGCGGCGTGTCGATCGTGCTGCTCGCGGGCGACGATCTCGAGGTCGCGCTGCGCTCCGTGGCGTGCTCCTCGCCGGACTGCCTCGAGGCCGTGGGCGCGGCCCAGGAGATCGCGCGCGAGGCGGATGCCGCCGCACGACGCGGCTTCACGTACTACGCGTGTCTCGTCTTCGGCCCCGGCGTATCCGTCGACGGCGAGGCGCTGGTCGCCGCCGTGCGCAAGGGCGCCGGCGCGCGGGCCCAGCTCTTCGGCGGCCTGACGGGCGACGATCTCACGATGGATCGATCCAAGGTCCTCTCGGAGGGATCGTTCCGGGACGACCGAGTCGTCCTGGCGGGGCTCTACACGAAGCGCCCGATCGGCGTCGCGGCACGGCACGGGTTCGAGGCGGTCGGGCCCGTCCGAACCGTCACCCGCACCGAGGACGTCTGGCTCTGCGAGCTCGACCGGCACCCGGCCCTCGACGTCTGGCTCGAGGACGCACGCCGCGCCGGCGCGACGCCGCCTGCCGAGCGAAAGGACATCGCGCTCTACCTCGCGAACCACTTCGACCTCGGCATCGCCGAGCCCCTGCCCACGCCGCGATCGTTCCCCGTCGGTTCGGACAGCGACAGCCGCGAGCTCGTCGCGCGTGCTCCCTTCGCGGTACGCGAGGACGGCGCGCTCAAGCTGTCGGCCTCGCTCGCCGAGGGGACACGCGTGCGCGTGCTGCACGGTGTCCGCAACGACCTCCTGCGCGCATCGACCGAGGCCGCGTCCGCAGCGGTGCTCCGCGCGGAGACGCCGGCGGGCGCGCTCGTCCTTCCCTGCTCGGGCCGCCTGGCCGCGCTCGGCCCGGCCTTCGCCGAGGAGGTGGCGCGGGTCCGCGAGCGCGTCGGAGCACCGGTCGGCGGAGCCTGCGTGTTCGGAGAGATCGCGCGCAACGTCCGCGATGCCGACGCGTTCTTCAACGTGACGATGGTCGTCGTCGTCTTCGCCGCGTGAGCAGCCGCCGTCAGCGAACGAGCCCCGCCAGATCCACCGGCAACGGAGAGCTCACGTCGAACGCGAGCTCGCGATCGCCGCCGCCGTCGTACGCGATCCGCGCCGCGTGCAGCGCATGGCGCCCGAGCCCGGGCGCGGAGGGGCCGCCGTAGAGCGTGTCGCCGGCGAGCGGATGCTCGATCGCCGCGAAGTGCGCGCGGAGCTGGTGGCGGATCGCACGCGGCGCCTCGGCCCGCACGAGCGCCCACTCCCCTACGCGCTTCTCCACCGTGTAGCGGGTCAGTGCCGGTCGCGGCGCGTACCGCATCACGTCACGCGGATGCACGCACGGATACACGCGCTTCTTGTCCTTCGGGTGGTTCGCGATCGGGATCTCGATCGTGCCCGTGTCGGGGAGGCCCTCGGACGCGCACACGAGCAGGTACTCCTTGTGCAGCTTCTCGAACTGCAGCGCATCGCGCAGCTTCTCGAACGCCTCCGCCGTGCGTGCGACCACGACGACGCCCGAGGTCTCGGTGTCGAGACGGTGGACGATGCCCGGCTCGCGCACCGAATAGCCGATGCCGGCGAGCTCGGGGTGATGACCGACGATCGCGTTCGCGAGCGTCCCTCGCTCGTCGGGTCGCAGCGGCGCGGTCGGCTGCCCCGCCGGCTTGTCGACGACGAGGACCTTCGCCGAAGAATGGAGGACGCTCAGTGGTGCGTCCGGCTCGGGTACGCACGGCGTATCCCCCGAGCGCACGTTCTCGTCGTCCACGGAGATGACGTCGCCCGCCTTCACCGTCCCGCCCTTCGTCGGGACGATGCGTCCGTTGACGCGGACCTCGCCGCTCTCGATCGCCTTCTTCACGCGCGCGCGCGATGCGCCGTCGATCAACGTGACGAGCGCCTTGTCGAGCCGCGCGCCGTCGAGATCCTGCGGAACCTTCTGCTCGACCTTCGCCATCTTCGTAGAGGGCGCAGTCTAGTCAGGCCTTCGCCCACGCGTCGAGGTGCGTGCGATCCCTCTCGTGCAAGAAGGGGGCGACCTCGTCGAGCGCCCCGGTCTTCGAGCGGGGAGCGCCGAGCTTGCGCGCGGCCTGTTTCGCCACGGCCGCGACGATCGGATGGGGACACTGCGTCAGCGCGACGAGCTCCGGTACCACGTCCACCGCCCGGACCTCCGCGGCGACCGCGGCGGCGAACGCGCGTGGATCGGCCTGCCTCGGCGTGCGATCCCGCAGCACGCGCCGCAGCACCTCGGCCGCGCGTGCCCCGGCCGCGCGCGCCGACGACCGCCGGTAGCCCGCGGGGGGCAGATCGAGCGCGGCCACGGCATCGGCCGTCTCGAGCCACCCGCGCGCCGCCTCGAGCAGGGCCTCGCAGCAGGGCTCGTGCGCCTCGAGCGCCCTCCCGTCGAGATCGCCCGAGAGGTCGAGCGCGAGCGGCCTCGACTGCTCGAGCGCGTAGGCGTCGAGATGCTCGACGAGGCGCTCTAGACGGACGGCGCCAAGCGACTCACCGACGAACCGCTCACGCTCCGTCTCGACGACGACGCGGCTGTGCCGCCTCGCCGATGGCGCGACGTGCACGCGCCGCACGCCGGCCCACCGGAGGATCCGCGGCGAGTCCTCCTCGTCGACCAGCACGCCCCACGGCACGATCCTCATCCGAGCTCCGCCCGCCGCCGGAACCGACGGCCCCGCGCCGCGCAGCGCATACGCCGATCCGAGCCCGGCGAGGATCCCGGCGACGAGCGCGTGTCGCGGCTCGATGCTCGTCATCGCCACCGTCACCCCGACGCCGAGACCGAACGACGTGAAGGCGATCCCGAGCCTCCGCGCGCGGACACCGCTGGACGGCTCGAGCCCGACGTAGCGGAAGTCGGGCACCGGGGCGAGCGACAGGACCTTTCCCACCACTTTCTACCTTGACCCGCCGGGCCGCCCCGGACCAGCTCGAGCGCGCAGATTCGCCCCGGCCCCGTCCCTGAGGTAAGACGGGGGCCGAGGCGTGCCGAGCTGCATCCGATGCAACCTGAGCCTTCCCGAAGGCGCGGCCGTCTGCCCGCGTTGCCGGAGCCTCCAACCCTCGCGGGTCCCCGGCCGGACGCTCGTCGCCGGAACGCAGATCGATCGCGGCTACGGCCGCATCGTCGTGGACAAGAAGATCGGCTCCGGCGCGATGGGCACGGTCTATCGGGCCTGGCTCTTCTGGGATCCGAAGGGCCCCCACGGCAGCGACAAGCCGGTCCCGCTCGCCCTGAAGCAGCTCAAGCCGCAGGCGAGCATCCAGCCTTCGATCCGGGCGTTCTTCCAGAACGAGGCGGAGGCGCTCCGCATGCTCGCGCACCCCAACGTGGTGCGCTTCCATGAGCTGTTCACGTTCAGCCCCACCATCCCGGGCACGGGCGGCGGCGGGTTCGTGGTGCCGGGCGAGGCCCCCATCCTCGCCATGGAGTTCGTCGACGGCGACACGCTCGAGGACGTCATCGCGCGGAACGTGTCGCGCGCCCAGCTCGCCGGGATCAAGGGCGGCCTCGCGTTCCACCGGGCCTGGTACTACGTCCAGCAGCTCCTCGGTGCGCTCGCCGCAGCGCACGCGCTCGGCATCGTCCACCGCGACATCAAGCCGGCGAACATCATGATCCGCCGCGACGGGATCGTGAAGCTCACCGACTTCGGCATCGCGCACCTCGTACGGCCGACCCACGGAGCCGCACCGCCCGGCCCCGAGGCCCTCGCGCCGGGCACCGGAGCCTACATGAGCCCGGAGCAGGTCCTCGGGCGACCGCTCGACGGCCGCAGTGACTTGTATTCTGCAGGCATCGTCCTCTACGAGGCGCTCGCCGGCCGTCCTCCGTTCCTGCCGAGCGAGAAGAGCGAGTTCGCGCTGCGCATGGACCAGGTCGAGTCGACCCCGCCGCCGATCCGCGCGTTCGTTCCCCACGCGCCTCCGCACCTCGAGCACCTCTTCGCGCGTGCGCTCGCGAAGGATCCGGCCGCGAGGTTCGGCAGCGCGATCGAGATGGGCGATGCGTTCCGCGCCGCCTTCGGGCTCCCGAGCACGCCGGAGTGGCGTGCGCAGGGCGACTTCGCGCAAGAGGCTCGGCTCGGCGTACCGCAGCACGACGATCAGCGAGCGCAGAAGATGCAGACGCTGCGCGACATCGTTCAGCAGGCGTATCGCACGCAGCCCATGCCGGGCCGGCCCGTCCCGCCCGGGCGTTGACGGTCGCAGCCCTACTGACCGAGGAGCTGCTTGACGTTGCGCAGCTCCGCGGCCGCTTCGCGATGATGCGGATTCGCCGAGAGCAGCTCGCTGAGGTCGTTGAGCGCCTCGTGCAGCCGGTTCGTGCGCGCGAGGAGCTTGCCGCGGTAGAGGAGGGCCCGCTCGTTCGACGGATCCTCGATGAGGACCTTCGACATCGTCGAGACCGCCTTCTCGACGGCGGACGGATCGCCGCCGAGGGCGCGCACCCATGCGAGCAACGTGACGTAGTCGGCCTGCGAGGGATCGCCCTGCACCGCCTTTTGCGCGAGCTGCTCCGCGGCCGCGACGTCGTTGCGCTGAAGCGCCGCCTCCGCGAGACGGAAGCTCTGCATCGCCTCGAGCGCGGCCTCTGCGTCGGCCATGCCTCCGTCGCCGAAGTCGAATCCGTCGCCCGGCGGCTCCGCGTCGGGGACGGTCGCGCGCGGCGGCGCCGGCGGTGCCGCGCGCATGTGTCCCGACGGCCTCCCTCCCACGGGAGGAGGCGCGGCCGCCTTGCTCGGCAGACCGGGCGACGGCTTCGCCACGACGGCCTTTCCGGCAGGGGCGATCTTCGGCGCGGATGCCGGCACGTTGATCTTCTTCTTCGCCAGGAGGTCCTTCAGCGGCGAGGCGCCCGGGACGAACGCGATCGTCTTGGCGTTGTCGTCCGGGTCGCCGCCTGCCGCGCTCGCGCTGCTCGCCGGCGCCGGCACCTTGGCCGGCGGCGCCTGGCGGAGCGCGCCCGGCGCACGCGACTCGGGCGGGGCGGCCGGCTGCAGGCCGACCATCGTCCCCTTCTTCGCGGTCATGTTGGGCGCTGCCGGCCTCGAGCCGATGGGACGGATCTGGGGAGCGTTCGCGCGCGGGAGCGCCGCGCCGCCGGCGCGCACGGGCTGGGGCGGCGCGCGGACCGGCGCAGGTGCAGGCGCGGGCCGCTCTCCGCTCCGTCGGATGCTCGGAGCCGGCCCGGGTGCGTTCTGTGCGACCGCCGGCATGGGTGGCGCAGAGGCCGGCTGGGCCGCGGGCATCGCGGGCCGCGAGTGCGAGGGCGTCGCGGGCGTCGCGACCGATACCGAGCCGGACGCCGCCGGCGCGCTGGAAGCTGCGCGCCCGACGACGCCGCGCGCCGCCATCGGCCCCTTCTTCTGTCCCTTGAACGCGAACTGCCGGGTGACGGCGAGCGTGTAGATGAGCGAGGAGACGATCTCTTCGTCGGCGAGGTTTCGCTTGAAGAGCTGGGAGAGCGGGATCCCCTCGGCGCGGACCGCATCGAGGATCGTCTGCTCCTCGGTCATCAGCGCGAGCGTCGAGATGTCCGAGTCGGGGTGCAGGACGAGCGGGTGCTTGCCGATGCGGTTCAACGTGGCGCGCACGCGCGCGCGGTCGCCCCAGTTGCGCACGCTGCCGAGGATCGGGTTCAGCGGATGCGTGAGCGCCGTCTCGACGGACCAGCTCTGCAGCAGGTCCTGATCGCGGTAGTACGAGTACTCGATCTCGGGCGCGAGGTTCGCGAGGTACGCGATCTTCTGAAGGAGCTGCGATTCGAGCGCCCACGCGAGCATCTCGGACGAGACGAGCGCGTTCTGGAGGAGGTACTGCCCGAGGAGCGTCTGCTCGCGCTGCGCGGCCTCGGCGGCCTGATCGACCGCTGCCTTGTCCATCGCGCCCGCATCGACCAGCACGTCGCCGAGGAGCGCGACCGGCTCGCCGAGCTTCGCCTTCGCCGGCACGCCGTTCACGAAGTAGATCGTGTCGCCCTCGGCCTCTCCGCGCTCCGGATTCGGGAAGACGACGCTGCCGGTGAGCGTGTGATCGAGCATGTAGACGAGCACGTGCGGGAGCGGCGTCGCAGCGAGGTTGCCCCGCGCGGTCGGCTCGGGCTCCGCGGCACGCGGACGGCTCGTGGCGCGCGCGGCCAGATCGTCCGGGGCGCCCGGCTGGAACAGCGTGCGCTCGGCATCCTTCGGCGAGGCGCCCCCCGTGCGGCCCCCCGCCTGGGCCCCCACGTTGGAGGGCGGGCGGAGCGAGTCGTTGATCATACGGCCCATCGCCTCGGCGACGGCCGACGGGCTCGATCCCATCGAGGGCAGCGACTGGCTCGAGTGGTGCTCGGCCGACTGGATGCTGCTCGAGCTGTCGGCCTTCGCCTCCTTGGGCTCGGTCTCGTCGCCCCATGCGGCGTACTGCTCCTCGTACGGGCTCTGGGCGCTCCGCGGGGCATCGACGTGGTTCTGCGGCGAGACCACGGGCGAGAGCGGCGAGACGTGGGCGGCGGCGGGCGGCGGCATCGCCGGCGCCGGCGCGGGCGGCGGCGCGCTCGCTTGCGCGTCCGGGTCGTAGGCCTCCTCGATGTCCGACGTCGGCTGCTGCGCCAGGCCCTTGCGCCATCCGTCCACCGACAGCACGCGATGGACCGCACGTCGCGTGTCCTGCGCGAGATCGACGTCCATCGGCTGGGCGTAAGGCTGGTTGTTCGCATCCGCGAGCAGCCGCACGACGGGCTTCTCGCCGAGACCGCGCGCGCCGCGGACGACCTCCGCGACCTCGCCGGTCACGAGCTGCACGGCGGTCCCGGTCGGCAACAGGCCGAGGGCGGAGACGAGCATGCGGAGCACGCTACGGTCCTGCGGATCGGTCAGCTCGTTCGCGAGGACCGCGACCGCGTAGTCCGGCGTCGGCGGCGCAAGGCCCGGCTCGGGCGTCAGCAGATCGTTGTACCGCCGTGCGATGGCGATGATCGACGCG
>WBZO01001277.1_pt1 | contig 40497 bp, 31 predicted proteins | sample 5204261 | NCBI WGS metagenome assembly WBZO01 (sample SAMN12412400, study PRJNA552823) | activated sludge metagenome | isolation source: activated sludge from anammox sidestream of wastewater treatment plant... | place: USA: North Carolina | collected 2017-09
GCTCCGGGCCGTCACCACTGCAGCCCGCGACGGCGATCCTGCCGCGATGGCGCATCTCGACGGCGCGATCACGGCGCTGATGGATCGCCGGGATGCGCTGACTGCGCAGGCACGGGAGATGCTTCGCGCGCTGCTGGCGGGGGAACCGTTATCCCCGGAGGCGGTGACGGATCTCACCCACCGGCTGCTGGCGCTGATGGCAGATGGGGCCGCCGTTGGCGGGTGAGCCCGCCGGCTCATCACATGCCGCCGCGCAGGATGGCGGTCAGCCGGTCGGCGGGCATAGGCCGGAAGAAGTAGAACCCTTGCCCCCAATCGCACTTGACGCCACGCACCTTGGCGAGCTGCTCGGCGGTTTCGATACCTTCAGCGGTGACATCCATCCCGAGCGCATGGGCAATCGCGGCCACGGCTTTGACGACCGAGAAGGTCCGCTGGTCGTGCGCCACACCCAGCACAAACGAGCGGTCGACCTTGAGCGTATCGACGGCGAAGCGCGTGAGGTAGCTGAGCGACGAGTAGCCGGTGCCGAAGTCATCAATCGCCAGCCGCACCCCTAGTCCCTTGAGCGCCAGCATGGTGGCGACGGTGGCCTCGGCGCCATCAACCACCGCGCCTTCGGTGATCTCCAGCCGCAGGCAAGATGGGTCGAGCCTGCTCTCCTCCAGCGCCTGGGAGATGGTGGCCAGCAGGTTGGGATGGCGGAACTGCTGGGGCGAGAGATTCACACTGAGCAGCAGTGACGGGCTGCCGCGGCGGCGGCCGTCCTGCCAATAACGGGCCTGGCGGCAAGCCGTCTGCAGCACCCATTCGGAAATGGGGATGATCAGCCCGGTTTCCTCGGCCAGCGGAATGAACTCCCCCGGCGGGATCAGCCCGCGGGTTGGGTGCTGCCAGCGTAGCAGCGCCTCCATACCGGCAATCCGGCCTGAGGACAGCTCAACCTCCGGCTGGTAGTGGAGCACCAGCTCATCACGCTCCAGCGCCCGGCGAAGATCGGCCTCCATCGTCAGTCGCTCGACAGCCCGCTCGTGGGCGGCGCCGTCGAAGAGCACGTACCGGGCGCGGCCGGCCCCCTTGGCCTGGTACAGCGCCAGGTCGGCATCGCGCAGCAGATCGGCCGGGTGGCGGTGGCCATCCGTGTTGAGCACGATGCCGACGCTGGCCGTGGCCACCACCTCGTGCCCGGCGATGGAGACGGGCGCCGACAGCGTTTCAATGATTCGCTCGGCAACCGAGGCGGCGTCGGTCGGGCGGCTGATGTGCTCCAGCAAGACCGTGAACTCATCACCGCCGAACCGGGCGAGGGTATCGCTGGGGCGCAGGCAGCCGCGCAGCCGCCGCGCCACCGTCGCCAGCAGCTCATCGCCGGCGGCATGGCCGAGGCTGTCGTTGACCACCTTGAACCGGTCCAGGTCCAGGAACAGCACCGCCACCGCCCCTTCGCGCCGCTCCGCGCGGGCAAGGGCGTGCTCCAGCCGGTTGAGGAACAGGGCTCGGTTGGGCAGACCCGTGAGGGCATCATGAAATGCGAGATGGGTGAGCTGCTCCTCGAACTGCTTGCGCTCAGTGACATCGCGCGAGGTGAGCACGATGCCGCGCACCCCTGGTTCATCTAGCAGCGCTACGGCGTACGACTCGACATGCCGCCAGGCGCCGTCGTGGTGCCGGATGCGCAGCTCCAGCGGGCTGCCCGCAGCCTGGTTGTCCAGCGCCCGGCGGAAGAAGGCCTGTAGCGACGGTAGGTCGTCCGGATGCACGATCTCACGGGCCTCGTGCCCGGTGAGCGCATCCGGATCGTAGCCTAGGACCCGCTGGATGGACGGGCTGTGGTAGCGGATGCGGCCATCGACATCGACGACGGTGATCACGTCGGATATGTGCTGGATCAGGGAGCGGAAGCGCGTCTCACTCTCGCGCAGCGATTGTTCTGCCCGCCGCCGTTCGGAGATATCGCGGGCCACGCCCTCGACCGCGACCACCTGACCGGCGTGGTCCAGTACCGGCACGATGCGCATCTCCAGCCAGCAGGTCGAGCCGTTGCGATGGATGAAGCGCAGCTCCACCGGTCCATCAAATCGCTTTGGCTCGGTGATCACGCCTTGCAGGATGTAGGCATCCTCGGGATGGACGGCGCGCAGTGCTAGCCGCGGGTCCTGGTACAGCTCGTCTGGGGTGTGGCCGGTGATCCCCTCTACCGAGGGGCCGATGTAGTCCCACTGGAGTAGAGGACGAAGCCGCAGACGGAAGATGGTGTCGCGGGCGTTCTCGGCCAGCAACCGGAAGCGCTCTTCGCTCACCGCCAGCGCCTGCTGCTCGCGCCGGCGCTGCACCGCCGCACCCAGGGTGCGCGCTGCCATCTGCAACGCATCGACTTCGGCCGCCGCCCACTCCCGCTCGGCAGCGCACTCGTCGAAGCCGAGGAACCCCCAGTATTGCCCGCCGGCGAACACCGGCACGAGCAGCGCTGATAGGACGGATTGGGCGTCAAGCAGCTGGCGAAAGACCGCGGGCAGGTCACGCGTGTGCGTTTGCACGACGGCGCCGGTCGCCAGTGTGGCCGCGATGTGGCCCGCTTCATACGCCTCAAATGAGAGCGTCTGGAGGGCAGGGTTGTCGATCTTTGCCGGCACGCCAGGGGATGCCCACTCGAAGCGCTGGCGGGAGACGGCATGACCATCCTCCGCAATGAGCTGCTCAAACAGATACACCCGGCTGACCTGGGCAGCGACGCCGAGCCGGGCGAGCACGTCTGGGATGTGCTGCTCCCAGTCCGCCGAGGACAGGAAGCGCGCTGCCGCCACCCCTGCGGCGTGGTAGATGGCGTCCTGCCTACGAAGCGCCTGCTCGGCCTGGCGGCGTTCGGTAATATCGCGCGCGTGCACCACCAGACCGCCCACCGCCGGATTGGCGAGCATGTTGGTGAAGATCGCCTCAAAGGTCCGCCACGAGCCGTCTTTGTGCCGGATGCGGAATGCCGCGCCGGCGGGGGTGGCCGGTTGTTCGACAACGCGCGCCAGCGCCGCCGATGCCAGTGGCACGTCATCGGGATGCAGCAACAATGCCGGGTCGGTGCCGGCTACCTCCTGGAGCTGCCAGCCTAAGACCCGCTCCATTGCCGGGCTCTGATACCGGAACAGCCCGGACTCCTCCAAGATGACGATCACATCGGAGACGTTCTGCACCAGCGAGCGGAAGCGCTCCTCGCTCTCGCGTAGTGCCGACTCCGCCTGCTGCCGGTCAGTGGCATCTTCGGTATGGACGATCACCAGCCCGTCGGGGACGAGGGTGTAGGTAAAGTGGAGGTAGCGGGCTTCCCCTCCGTCGTAGAAGCGATACCAGCGCGAGCGCTGGCCCGCAGCCGTGCCCGCCGCGCAGCGGCGCAGGTCTGCAACGACCTCGGGTGCATCCGCATAGAAGTCGCCGGCGCGGCCGCCGAGCATGGCCTCGATCCGGCCATGCGTGACGGCCTCGGCGGCGTGATTGTAAGCGACTAGGACAAAGTCCTCTGCCTGCTGCTGCCAAGCGAAGGCCGGCACAGGGAAACCCATGAACTGCGCGCGATAGCGCTCCTCGCTGGCGCGGAGGGCGGCCTCGGCGCGGCGGGGGGCCGTGACATCGCGGACATAGATCACCCTACCCAGCGTCTCGCCGTCCGGGCTGCGTACCGGCGCCGTGTAGCTGTCGAAGATACGGCCGTCACGTAGGTTGAGTTCCTGGCGCACGGTGAGGTCGGGGTCGGCGCGCATCCGTTCTACCCAGGCCAGGAAGACGTCAGGTTCGGCGACGCTGTCCAGCGCTGCGCTCACCAGTTCCTGCGCCGAGTCTCTGGCGCGCAAGTCTTCCGGGAGGTTCCACAGGCTGAACCAGCGCTGATTGCGGGAGAAGATCCGCATCTGGCGGTCGATGATCAAGACGCCGTCAATGGCGGCCTCGCTCTGGGCGGTCAGCACAGCGGCCTGCATCCGCAGCGCGTCGTCCGCCCGCCGCCGCTGGGTGACATCGCGCATGGAGACATACACCCCAACGGCAGATGGCCGGACATGGACATCCAGCCACCGATCAAGCGAGTCAGCGTAGACCTCAAAGGCGGCGGCCCTCCCCTCATCCATGGCCGCCAGAAAGTGGTGACGGATCGGATCGGGGTTCTGCCCGGCAAACATACGCCAGGGCCGCTTGCCGAGCAGCTGCTCCGGGGTGGTGTTCATCAGCCGCGCTGCGTGGTGGTTGGCGTAGCTCACCCGCCAGGAGCGGTCGATGGCGAAGATGGCGTCGGTCGTGCTGGCTACGATGTCGGCGGCGTGGGTGCGGGCCGCCTCCTCAGCGCGGAGCAGTTGCACCCGCTCGATGGCCAGCGAGCTCTGGCGTACCAACGTCAGCAACTCCGTTTGGTCATCGGCGCTGAAGGCGCGCGATGTGGCAAAGCCAAGCGTGAGCACGGCGGCCACCTGGTCACCAACCTGCACCGGCAGCGCGGCGCCTGCCTGCAATCCGGCGCCGGAGGTGTCTGCCGCCATCTCTGGGTAGTGCCGGGCCAGCTCCGCGTGATTCTCAAACCAGACCGGCACCCCCGTCCGCGCGGCCTCGGTGCCGGGCCGGTGGATCGCCAGCGGCACCTGGTGGAAGCGGTCGACCGTCGATGCGTCCATTCCCGTAGAGCGCAGCATCACCAGCCGCGGTGGCTGCTGCTCCACGACGAAGAACGCGCCCATGATTGCGCCGCACGCCGCCGCTCCCTGCTCGACCAGGACGGCAGCCACGTCCTCCAGACTGTGCGTCTGGTTCAGCGCTTCGGCAACGGCGTGCATTCGCGCAGCGCGCCGGCTTGGCCGGCGGGACCGGCGTCTGTTCCGGCGCGCCGGCAGTGATTGGGGAGCGGGATGGGGACGGGAATGCGGCGCCGCCGGCTGGAGCAGCGCCAGCCGGACGGCAGCGCCGGCGCTCTGCACCTCGGAGATGACGGCATAAACGGGGATCGTGGCGCCATGGGGTGCAGGCAGGCAGCAGACCGCCTGGGGCGCCACCCCACACGGGTCCCAACCGGGGGTGAGGCTGTGGAACTCGGCGGCGCTCAAGCCAGAGAGTGCGAGCGCGGGTGCATTGATGTGCAGCAGCCCGCCGCCGGCGCAATCGAGCAGCAGGGCAGGCTGCGTCAGTGCATCCAGGAATGCACGGAGTGCATCCATGCCTGCTGCCGCCACCGGGATGCCTTGCTCGGCTGCGGCCGGTCCGCTGCCTGTCGCTCGGCTCACCCACTCCTCCCGCTGCCCGCCGGCGGTCTTCCCCATTGAGTGTCGGAGCACCGCCATGGCGACTTAAGCGCGGCGGCGCCGGTTGCCTTGCAGAGATTAGGACATGCGCCACGTCCGCGCTCGTGGACTCCTGCGGCGGATATCATATCGTGACGATGGTAGGGGCAGGCAATGGCCTGTGTTCTCCTGCCGTCGTAATGGATGGGGGAGGGCTCCCGTGAAGCATGATCGCATCGCCCTGCTGGACCGGTACATTCGTATTCCGACCCTATCCCGCCGGGTGACACCGGACTTGACCGCGCAGGTGCAGGCGCTGTGGGCAACGCAGGGGCTGGCGCTGCAACGGTTGTTGCCGCCGGACGGAAGCGGTCCCGCCTATCTGTACGGCGAGATTCCCGGCCCGCCCGGTGCGCCGGTGCTGCTGCTCTACGGCCACTACGACGTGCAGCCGACCGGCGATGTCGCAAGGTGGGTGTGGGAGGATGTCGCGTGCGACCCCTTCACGCCTGCGTACTTCCTTGATGGCGCGCCGGTACGGCCCGAGGATGTGCCAGAGGTGGAGCTCGACCGGCTGCTGGTTGTGGCGCGCGGTGGCTCCGACAACAAAGGGCAGCACACCGCCAACATCCTGGGCGCGCTAGACGCCGCCCGGGCCGGCGCGCTGCGCTGGACGGTGAAGGTGCTGCTGGACGGCGAAGAGGAGCATGGCAGCCCGCATCTCCAGGCCGTGGCCGAGGCGCACCGCGACCTCCTGCACGCCGATCTCCTGGTTGGCTCGGACGGACCAAAGCAGGGCAACCGGCCGACGCTGGTGCTGGGAGTGCGCGGCCTGCTGATCGTGGACATTGTGGCGGAGAACGGCGCCGTTGCCTCGCTGCACTCCGGCAACTACGGCAACATCGTCCCCAACCCGGCGCTGCCGCTCGCTCGTCTGATCGCCGATGTGGAGGAGCGCGTCCACGCCTACGCCGAGGGGCACGACCGCTTTCGTCACCAGGCGGCCATGACCTTCGCTGAGTGGGCGGACCAGGCCCTGTGGAAGCCGTTCCTGTGGCCCACAACGAACATCAACCACCTGATGAGCGATGGCGCCTCCGAGGATCTCACACGCACAATCATCCCGCGCTCGGTGCACGCCCGGGTCGATGTGCGGCTCACGCCAGACACACCACCTGGCCCGATCCGTGCCCTGATCGAGCGGGCAATGGGCGACCATGCCGCCGGCGTCGAAGGTGTCAGCTTTCGCCTGCGCACCGGAGACGACCTGCCCGCCAGCTATACCGCGCCGGACCACCCCGCGTTCGACTGGCTGCTGCGCCTCATGGCTCAGGATGGCGAAGAGCCGGTAGCGATGCCGGTGCTGGGAGGTACGCTCCCGGCATTCGTCTTCACCGATGTGCTGGGGCTGCCCTCGTTCTGGCTGCCCGCCGCCAACGAGAATAACCGCCAGCACGACATCAACGAGCACTACATCTTCAAGCATTACTTCCAGCAGGCGGCGCTGTACCAGCGAATCGTCTCCTCGCTGCCGTGACGGGCGGGTAACAAGGAGCGGAGCCGCCGAAAGCCGGATGCCGCATTCCCACGGCCATGGGCGGGGGACAGTAGAATGTGCTGCGGGCGACGGTGCCCGTGCTGAACGAACGAGGGAGCAGCCATCATGCGTGATGCGGTGATTTGCAGCCCGGTACGGACACCGGTGGGGCGGTTCGGCGGGGCGCTGCGTGATGTGGACCCGGAGACACTGGCTTCGACGGTGGTCGAGGCGATCCTCCAGCGCACCGGCCTGGACCCGGCGGTGATTGAGGACAGCATCTTTGGCCACTGCTACCCCAATGGCGAGACGCCCGCCATGGGCCGGCTGGCGGTGCTGCACGCCGGACTGCCGGTGGAGGTGCCCGGCTTCCAGCTTGACCGGCGCTGCGGCTCGGGCTTGCAGGCAATCTGCCTGGCGGCGATGGAGGTGCAAACCGGCGTCGCCGATGTGGTGCTGGCCGGTGGCGTGGAGAGTATGAGTAGCGCCGAGTTCTACACGACGGCCGTACGCTGGGGACCGAACCGCGGCAACATCAACCTGATGGACCGGCTGGACCGTGGCCGGGTCACCGCCGGCACCTTCCGCTACCCGGTCGATGGCGGCATGCTGGAGACTGCCGAGAACCTGCGCCGGCAGTACGGCATTCCCCGCCAGGAGCAGGACGAGTACGCCCTTCGCTCCCACCAGCGCGCCTGCGCCGCCTGGGACGCCGGCAAGTTCGAGGGGCACACGGTCTCCGTGCCGGTGCCCTCCAAGAAGGGTGAGGGCACGCTGTTCGGCCGGGATGAGCATCCCCGCGCCGATACCACGCTGGAGAAGCTGGCCTCGTTGCGCCCCGTGCGTCTGCGTCAGGACCCGGAGTCCACCGTGACGGCGGGTAACGCCAGCGGGGAGAATGACGCCGCCGCTGCCTGCATCATCACCACACCGCAGAAGGCGGAGGAGCTGGGCCTGCGGCCGATGGGCAAGCTGGTCTCGTGGGGAACGGCGGGCGTGCATCCGGCGTATATGGGCATCGGCCCCGTGCCTGCCAGTAAGAAGGCGCTGGAGCGAGCCGGTAAGAACCTGGCCGATATGGACCTGATTGAGCTGAACGAGGCCTTCGCTGCCCAGGTGCTGGCCGTTACCCGGGAGTGGGGCTTCTCCGAGAAGGACTTCGACCGGATGAACGTCAACGGCTCCGGTATTTCCATCGGCCACCCGGTGGGTGCTACCGGTGTGCGCATCATGGCCGATATGCTGCACGAGATGGAGCGGCGCGGCTCCCAGTTCGCCCTGGAGACGATGTGTATCGGCGGTGGCCAGGGCATCGCAGCCGTGATCGAGCGGGTGTAAGGGCGGCACCCAGCTGCCTACACCCGTCGCTAGTCGAACAGCGCCGCCACCGAAACCTGGAAGCCAGGGAGCACGTCCTCGCCGTCGAGCGCGTCCTTGCCGGCGAGGACGGTGGTGGTGCCGTTCGGTCGGTGGATGGTGACCGTGCGGCGGCGCGGCTCCAGCACCCACACCAGGCGGACGTCGTACTCGAGGTACGTGTCGATCTTCAGGCGTACATCGCTGTAGCGGTCGTGTGGAGAGACGACTTCGACGACCAGATCGGGCGCGATGGGCATGAAGCCGCGCATCGCCTCTCGTGCTGGTAGGCGAGCAGTACGGATGAAAGCAGCATCAGGGGCAAGTATCACTTCAGGGTCCGTGGATAGTTTGAAGCCGGTCTCGGCGCCGAAAACCCGACCGAGTTCGCGGTCGAAGATGAAGTTGCCGAGTTGCCGTCCAATCTCGTGTGCTACCAGGCCGTGTTCCCCTCCTGCCGGCGCCATGCAGATCAGTTCCCCCTTGATCAGGTCGTAGCGGTTGCCGTCGTCTGGTAGCTCCTCAAGGTCCTTGGCGGTATAGATGCGTGCGCTGGTCATGGGTGGCGCTCCTACTTCCGTGGCCCCAGCATACGCCGTGGCAGTGGCTTGCGGCTGTGCCCGCCGGTGCGCACCATGGGCGCACGGCACGGAGAGAGGAGCGGCGGCGATGACGTTCGAGAACGAGCAGTACCTGATCAGCACTGCAGACCTGGCGGAGCGGCTGGCGGACCCGGCGCTACGGGTGCTGGATTGTACTGTGTTTCTGCACCGCACCACGGATGGCACCCCCCGGCTGGTGCGGGAGAGCGGGCGGGCGCACTGGGAGCAAAGGCACATCCCCGGCAGTGCCCATGCGGACCTCACCGCGGAGCTGGCGGACCAGCAGACACACCTGCCGTACATGATGCCGCCGATGGCGCAGTTTGCGGCCGTAATGGAGCAGCTGGGCGCCGGCGCGGGTACGTCTGTGGTGCTGTATGACGCACTCAGCACGATGTGGGCGGCGCGCGTTTGGTGGATGTTGCGCTCCGCCGGCTTCGAGGACGCGGCGGTGCTGGATGGCGGTCTGAAGAAGTGGAAGGCCGAGGGCCGGCCGCTATCCTCGGATGCTGCGCCCGCGCACCCGCCGGCCCGCTTTGCGCCGCGTCCGCAGCCCGAACGCTGGGCCAGCCGCGAGGAAGTGCTCGCTGCCGTCGCGGACGGCGCGACCTGTGTGGTCAATGCCCTGACGCCGGATCAACACCGCGGTGACGGCCCCTCCGCCTATGGCCGCCCCGGCCGCATCACGGGCAGCGTCAACGTCTCTGCCGCGCACCTGCTGGACCCGGTCACCAATGCCTACCTTCCCGCCGAGCGGCTACGGGCGATGTTTGCAGACAGCGGCGCGCTGGCGCGCGGGCGAGTCATCACCTACTGCGGCGGCGGTATCGCCGCCTCCAGTGACGCCTTCATCCTCACCTTGCTCGGCCATCCCAACGTCGCCGTGTACGACGGCTCGCTCTCGGAGTGGGCGGCAGACCCGGCGCTGCCAATGGAGCGAGGCTGACGCGGATACCCGGCATCCGGGGATGTGCGGCCGGCGGTTGGCGATGACCTGCCGGACGTCTCGTCCGGTCCGCGTCGCCCGTCGCGCGCTGCCCGCTACGGCGCGGCGCCATCTGCGATCACCCGGTTGCCAGGGGTAAGGGTGCAGCGCACGGTACGCGGGTCGAGATTGGTGCAGGTGGCGCCCTGCACGCGTGCGGTCGCACCTTCCTTCAGGCGTAGGGTGAGCTCGCGGCCATCAGCCGAGGTGCTCCAGCCCTCGTAGGCGTTGGCACGCACCTCCAGCGTGCCGCCGTTGGGAAGGCTATGAACGCCGCAGAGCGTGCACCCTGGCACCGTCGACGCCCCGGAGGCGGGCGACGGCGTGCGGGTGGCGGTTGGCGAAGCGGTGGCTGTGCGCTGGGCGGTCGCCGTGGCCGTGACCGGCGCCGCAGTGGCCGTGGCCGGGGGGCCGTCGAGCAGGCTGTGCAGCCAGGTGTGCACCTCTCTGGCCGGTGGCTTGCCTGGCTCGGTGCAAACCGAGCAGCCACCCTGGCCGCCCCCGGTCGTGCGTGTGGCCGGCGGATCGCCGCCGCGGACGGTGCGTGTGGTCAGCACTGCGCCGTCGGGCCAGGAAAGGATGTACGCCGTCCAGTCCTTGCGTACTCCCAGCGTGCCGCTGGTCTCATAGGTGCCAGCGCCGATCCAGCGTTCATGGATGCAGACGATGGTGCGTACATCCTCCACGCGCGCCAAGGTGAATCCGGTGAGGAACTCGTTCTCATAGCCCGGGCCAGCTTCGTAGGTGACCCCGGTATAGGCCGTCCAGGTTCGTTTCAGGTCTCGGTTCTGGTACGCGCGCTCCAGGCCGCTGTCGTCCTGCCGCCAGTACGAGGCGATCGGCGTGGCCGGCGCGCCCGTGCCGCGCGGGGCGGTGCCTGCCACCGCGGCAGCGCACAGTGGCTCCGCGCGATCCCTAAGGGCATCGAGCGGATAGGGTGTTGATGATGGCGACGGCATCGACACTAAGCTGCCGGAACCGTCGCAACCGGCGGCCAGGATGCCGAGGGCGGTTGCCACCACCAGGATGCAGAGAGCGCGCATGGCATTCCTCCGGGTGAGAGTGCGGTGTATGGCTACCGGCCGGCCGCTCACCGGCAACCTGCGAGCGCAGGTCATGGGGTGGGTGTGAGCGGCGGATATGGCACCGGGACACCGGTGCTGCACGACGACGGACCGAGGATGCGGCTGCGCCCCGCGTGCGGTGGTAGGTCCGTGAAGGATGCCTGCACCAGGCTGCGGCCCAGATACGTGCTGCCTGTCTCCGTCACCTCCAGCACCGCCAAACCGGCTTGGTTGGTTGTAGTCACGGGGGCGCCCCCGCCGGGCGCGCGCTCGACCCAGGCCAGACCTTGGGGCAACGTCCAGTGCACCGGCTGACCGGCGACCGGTTGCCCATCGGCGGTCAGCGTGAGCCGCGCCGAGATCCGCCATCGGAGCACGCCGGAGGTGCGGACGAATGCAACCGAGCAGGTGAGCGTTGTGGCGGTAACCGGTGGGTTGCCCGCCGGACATGGTCCGAGCCCGAACACTGGGTCCGTGCAGTCCATGACGATGGGTGGCGTGGCGGTGGCGGTTCGGTCCGGCTTGCCCGCCCTGCCGTCTTCCACCAGCCGCAGCCACGAGCAGGCGGACAGCAGCATCATGGTGAACGCGAGACCCGCGATCACCCAAGCGCACCGGAGCATCATGCGGCACGGCATGGCAGCCCTCCCTGCAGCTGGACCGCCCCATAGGTGTTGCGGTCGCCTGCCCAAAGACTGCCACAGCGCGGACTGCGAATCCCTGTCCGCCGGATGGAAATCGCATGGCAGGCGCATCGCTGCGCCGGGAGGGCGGTAGCCTGCCAGCCGCCATGGCCTGCGGCGATGGGAGCCGGTACCGGGCAGGCGAAGCACTCCCCCTCGCCCGCCGCAGCGGGAGAGGGGGTTGGGAAGGTGAGCGCCGCTCCCCCATGCACTTGCCCCACTGCCGTGAGCAGGTCTCATCCCTCAGGCTCGCCGCTCCGAAGCGCAGGGGGAGGGATCGTTTCTGTTTGCTGCTCCTTACTCTTGCGTGCTGGCCGGGTCTTCCGGCATCAGCGGCTTCGTCCAGCGCAGGCCAATGTCGCTCAAGTCGGCGGCAAGCACGTCGTCGCCCTCCGGGCGCTCACCACCGTTCATCCAGGCCACGAGGTCGTCGAGGGCCTGGATGCGCTCGGCGTCTTCGAACTGGCAGTGATTGGGCCGGCGAATGGCGCGCTGCACCAGCAGGTGCGATGTGCCGACAGCCATTGCCTTGCGCCGGTAGCTTTGCTCCAGCGAGAACGGGACGAAGGCGTCGCCAGTGGTGTGCAGCGTGAGGACGGGCACGCGAATGCGGCCGGTGAAGTCTGCGAACACCGGATTCTCCGTGGCCGAGCGGGCGCCGGGGGCGGGCTCGATGCGCCGGATGCGCTGGTTCATCTCCTCCTCGTCAATGCCGAGCCCGGGGTCAATGCGGAAGCGAATGTAGCGGGTGCTGACGGCGCGCGTGGCGGGCGAACTGGAGTAGTATCCCCAGCCACGCGGGCCAAGATTGGCGGTGTAGCGCGCGAGTAGACCCTGTTCGCGCATCGGCAGGTTGCCGCCCATCAGGAACTTGACGACGCTGTCGAACTGGCGGCCCTTCTCCGTGTAGGCGCCGGGACGGCCCATGGCGGGCAGCCACACGTCGGTGACATGACGGGTGAACGCGGCGGTGTCGGTAATCGCCAGCAGGCCGGTGCCGGAGATGTAGTCCGCTGCCGTGCTGTAGGCGGCCAGGTAGTCCAGGATCTCGGTGCCGGTCATCACACCGCATTCCGGCAGGCCGGCCTGGTACACATCGGGATGCTGTTCCAGCGAGGCCATCGCCACATGCCCGCCCATCGAGGTGCCGTACAGGATGGTCCAGGATGGCCGGCGGAACTCGGTGATGAACATGGCGCGCAGGCTGAGCGTGTCATCCACGCCGTAGTCGGGCCGGTAGCTGTTGCCGCGGTAGCTGGAGGCGGCCCAGGCGTAGCCGGAGGCGATGATGTGGTTGCGGATCGGCGGGTTGCTGACGAAGATGTCCCGCCCTTCGCCGCGGTAGCCGTGGGCGTACATGATCAGCCCGCCGTTCCAGTTGGCGGGTACTTCCATGCGATAGACGCCGCCGTCATAGACGCCGTGCCGCACGGTCGCGCCGGCCAGCGGCTCGAAGGTGGGGTCGCGCAGGTCGCCAGAGGCGGTGGTGCCGATGATCGGCGGCAGCTGTGGCGCGGCCGCCGGCGCCGGAGTGGAGGTGGGTGTGGACGTTGGCGCGGGCTGGCCGGTGGCCGGTGGCGCGATACCTAACGCCAGCACCGCCACCAGCAGTGCCAGCGATGCCAGCAGGCCCGGCCAGGTGGCGCGACGGAGGGGATGGGGATGGGGTTGCATACCGCTCCTTCTCCTTCAGACAGACTGCTTCGCCAGTCTGCTGCGGCGGTTATGCCCTACCTGTCTGGCAGTGTCAAACGGGCGCGTCGCGGTGGATGCGGCTGCGACGTACAATGCCCGCATTCGTCCCAGGAGGCCGCCCCATGACCGCCATCGCTGCCGAACAGGCCGCGCCGCCCGCTGATATCGCCGCGTTAGTCACCGAGCAGATGGCGCGCTGGCACGTGCCCGGCGTGACGGCCGGTGTATTGCACGGCGACGGGCGGATGGAGACCTGGGGCTTCGGCGTCATCAATATCGAGACCGGCTACCCCGTGCAGCCGGACACGGTGATGCAGATCGGCTCGATCTCCAAGCTGTTCACTGCCACGGCGATCGTGCAGTTGGTGGAGGGAGAGACGATCAACCTGGATGCGCCGGTAGCGGCGGCGCTGCCTGGCTTCCGGCTGGGGGACACCGGGGCGCAGGCGCAGGTGACGCTGCGCCACCTGCTGACGCACATGAGCGGCATCTATGGTGACAAATTCAAGGACTTCGGCCCAGGTGACGGCAGCCTGGCGCGGGCGCTGGCCGAGTTCCACGATCTGCGCCAGTGGACGCCGCCGGGTACCACCTGGGCCTACTGCAACACGGGCTTCCAGGCGATGGGGGCGATGCTTGAACACCACACCGGCAAGACAGCGGAGGAGGCCATCACCGCGCGCGTCATCACGCCGCTGAAGCTGCCGCTTGCTACCTTCTGGCCGCACGAAGCGATCACCCGTTCCGCCGCTGCCGGGCATAACACCTTCCCCGGCAAGGACACCGAAGTCGCCCGCCCGTATCCGCTGATGCGCTGCATGAATGCCGCCGGTGGTGTGATCGGCTCCGTGGCAGATCTGCTGTGTTTTGCCCGATTCCACATGGGCGACGGTACCGTCGATGGCGAGCGGGTGATGGCGGCGGAGACGCTGCGCGCCATGCAACAGCCGCAGGTGGAGGCGGGGTTGGCCGACTGCTGGGGGCTGGGCTGGGATTGGCGCGACTTCGGTGGCGTGGCGGTGCTGGGCCACGGCGGCAGCACCAACGGCTTCCGCGCGCGGCTGTCGTTCGTGCCGGAGCGAAGCGTAGCGGTGGCGCTGCTCACCAACGGCAGCGCCGGTAGCGCCCTGAACCGCGTGGTTGAGGCGGCGCTGCTGGAGCGCTATGCCGGTATCCGCCGCGCCGAGCCCGCCATGGTCGCGATCCCAGTGGAAACGCTTGCCGCGTACGCCGGCCACTATGAGAACCCGACCACCGAGGTCAGCGTCGTGGTGGAGGGGGAATCGCTGCGCTTCGACCCCGTCTCCAAGAGCCCGCTCACTGGCCGCACCATCACCCTGCCGCCGGCGCACGCCCGTGCCATCACCCCAACTCGCTTCGTCATCACCGACGGTGAGCTGGCCGGGGCGTGGGCAGACTTCCTCGGTTTCGAGCCGGGGGCGAGTCAGCGCTTCTTGCGCTGGGGTGGGCGGTTGTGCGACCGCATCGATGGGTGATCGCCGCGTGGGCGGTGGCTTTCGCCCATCCGAGGTGTTGCGGAATGTCCCTGCCTGGTATAGTGCGATGGGACGTTCCGCATCCGAGCGGAGAGCGTTCGCCCTGAGGAGGGCGTTTTTTCATGCCTGCCAGCGTGGTGATCGGCGGTCAGTGGGGTGATGAGGGTAAGGGGCGGATCGTCGATCTGCTGGCGCGCGGCGCGCGCGTGGTGGCGCGCTACTCCGCCGGCAACAACGCCGGGCATACCGTAATCAACGACCGCGGCACCTTTGCCCTCCGGCTGGTGCCGGCCGGTATCTTCTATGACGATAAGGATTGCGTTATCGGCAACGGCTGCGCCATCAACCCCATCGCCCTGTGGGAGGAGATCGAGGGGTTGAAGGCGCGTGGTGTTTCTGCCGAGCGGCTGCATATCTCCGATCGCGCCCACGTTGTCATGCCCTGGCACCCGCTGATTGACGCTGCCGACGAACGGCTGCGCGGCCCCTTCGCCATTGGTACCACCGGCCGCGGCATCGGCCCGGCGTTCGTCGATAAGGCTGGGCGCGCCGGTATCCGCATGTGCGACCTGATCGACGGCGCCGGCTTCCGCGAGCGGCTGCGCATTATCCTCGAATACAAGAACGCCGTGCTGGAGAAGCTGTACGGCCTGGAGCCGCTGTCGTTCGACGCCGTTTACAACGAATACCGCGAGGCAGGAGAACGGCTGCTGCCGTACGTCACCGACACCTCGCTGCTGGTGCAAGAGGCGCTAGACCGCGGTGACGAGGTGTTGTTGGAAGGGGCGCAGGGGGCACTGCTGGATCTGGACTTCGGCACCTACGAATTTGTGACCTCCTCCGTGCCGTCATCCACCGCCGCCGGCGCCGCCGTGGGGGTCGGCATCGGGCCCAACCGCATCAACCGCGTGGCCGGGGTGTACAAGGCGTACACCACCCGTGTCGGCAATGGCCCGATGCCGACGGAACTGTTCGACGAGGAGGGGGAGCGGCTGCGCAACGTGGGGCGCGAATACGGCACCGTCACCGGCCGGCCGCGGCGCTGCGGTTGGTTCGACGCCGTTGCTGCACGCTTTACCGCCCGGCTGAATGGCGTCACCAGCGCCGTCGTCACCCGCCTGGACGTGCTGGATGCCTTTCCCGTGATCCGGGTGTGCACGGCCTACCAGGTAGACGGCGCCGAGTTGCGTTCCTTCCCGGCTAACACCACCGTGCTGGCCCGCTGCACGCCGGTGTATGAGGACTTCCCCGGCTGGGAGACGCCCACCAGCGACGTCCGCCGTTTCGCCGATCTCCCCGCGAACGCGCAGGCATATCTGCGCCGTCTGGGCGAGCTACTCGGTGCGCCGGTGGACATCATCTCTGTCGGCCCCGAGCGCGACCAGTGCATCCAGGTGCGGCCGGTAGTGTAACCGCTGCCTGACGATCCTTCCAGCTGCCGCCGGCACGTTATGGGTTGTTCCGGTAGCACCACGCCGTCCGCTCCGCTACTTGACCGTTACTCCGGCCCACTGCAAGCTCTGGCCATCATGTGCTGTCGCTGATGTACGCACATGATGAAGCATGGCGCTAATTGCAGCGGAAGGTGTGGCGATGCGCGCGGTGCAGCGGCGGGCACGTGGCTGGCCATAAACAGGGGTAGTGGTGCTGCTGGCACTGCTCATGACCACCGGATCTGCGCCGTCCCGCGCGGCGGCGCAGCTGGTGCATGGCGAAACCGCGGCTATCACGCGGGAGAACGCGGACCCACCGCCGCCGGGGCGAGACCCGCCGCCGCCGGCCTGCCCTGCGCCGGTATTGATCGCCCCCGTGGACGGCGCGGTGTTGGGCAGCCGCACCATCACGTTTTCGTGGAACAGCATCAGCGGCTGCACGTTCACCAACTATGACCTGATGGTGCGCACGGTGGCTTCCATGGACACCGGCGGCCAGACGGTGTTGTCAGTCTCCTCGGTTCTGTCGGGGAGCATGCACACGTTTGACGCGCAGTGGGACAACATCGACCTGTATTGGAGCGTGCGCGCCAGCCAGGCGCCGGCGGGCGCTACCTGGGCGCCTAGCCGCCGGTTTCGTATGACCAACCAGGCGAAGGCCGAAGTCATCAGCCCAGCGCCCGGCTCGCGGCTGTCCGGTAGTGCCGTTCCCTTCCAATGGACCAGTGGCATCGGCGCCACCGGCTACCGGATGGTGGCCGGTTTGCTCCCGGGGACGGCCAGCTACTTCACCAGCGGCACGGTCACGGCCACGTCCGTGACGGTGACCGGGCTGCCGCAGGACGGCTCGACGGTGCATGTGACACTGACGACCATCTTCGCCGGCGGCGAGCAAAGCAGCGCCTATCAGTACAGCGCCGCTGTGGTGGGCACGGTTGTCGTGCTCGATGCCTGGACCAGTGATGGCGGCGCGGACCAAACGGTGCGGCAGTCCGAGTATTACCAGGGCAGCACCATCCGCTACGTGGCATCACTGTATAACCCCAACCCGCGGGCCGAAGATGCCCGCTTGCTGTGGAGTGTCACCGGCCCGGGCGGCACCCTATACACGCGCGACGAGACGGTCTCGGTGGCAGCCGGCCAGTCTCTGCGGCCGTCAGCGCCACAAACGCTGGCGGCCAGTCTTGCCCCAGGCACATACACATACAGCCTGACGGCCATTCATAACAGCCAGAGCACCAGCCGCACCTGGCAATTCACCGTCGGTCTGATGGTGACGGTTGATGAGGCGTGGACGAGCGATGGCGGGGGCGATTGGAACATCCGCAAGTCCGCCTTTGCCCCTGGGGACGTAATTCGGTATGTCGTCCGCCTCAACAACAACACCAACGCGCCGCAATCCGTGACACGCCGCTGGCACGCCTCCGGACCCGGAGGAACGATCCTCGACCAGACATTCAGCTCGACCATCAGCACCGGTGTACAACTGTGGTCCTACATCGATGATCTGCCCGCTCGCCCGCTGGCGGCGCACTTCGGTGAGCGCCCTCGTGAGGTGGCCGTGCTAACGATTCCGCGGGATATCGCCGCTGGGACCTACACGTTCACCTATACCCTCACCCACAGCGGCGGCAGTATGTCGCAGCAAGCGACGTTTACCATTGGCGTAGTGCCCTGCGCTGCGCCCACGCTCACTGAGCCGGCAGCGGCGGCCGTCCTCGCCAATCATGATGTCACCTTCCGCTGGTCCGCGCTGACGGGCTGCGCGTTTAGTGGCTATCACTTCCGGGTCAAAACGGTTGCCGGTATGGATGCGGGCGGCACGACGCTGGTTGATGTCACCACCGCCGCGACGGAGCACACTCACAGCTTTGCTACTTCGTGGGACAACCAGGACCTGTACTGGGGCGTGCGCGCTGCCAATGCGCCGCCGGGTTCACCGTGGAGCGTGCGCAGCTTCCGGGTCGTCACGGAGAGCAAGGCGAGCATGATCAGCCCGACGCCCGGTAGCCGCCTGGCCGGCGTGTCGCAGACCTTCGTCTGGTCACCGGGGCAGGCAGCCCAAGCGTATTTGCAGTGGGTGGGGCCAGCCCAGGGCAGTCATGGGTACTTCGGCACGCTCTGGATCGGGGACCTTTCAGTCACCGCTACCGGTCTCCCGGTCGATGGCAGCACGGTTTGGGTGCGGCTGTGGACGGGCCTCCCCAGCGGGTGGCAGTACACGGACTATCAGTACAGCGCAGCGCTCCCCTCCGCCGTGCGGGCGACCGATGCCTGGACGAATGACGACGGTCCTGATTGGAACCTGCACAAGACGGTCTTCAAGCCGGGCGACCCCATTCGCTACGTATCGGTCGTCGAGAATCAGACCGGCGCGGACGCGAATATCGAGTTTGACTGGAAGGTCACCGGCAGCAACGGCAACGTCATCTATCATTATGGCCCGTGGGCCGGGGTGACCCCATCTGGGGTACGTGTCTGGGGACTTGGCACGATTGTGCCGGAGAACCGGCCGGTGGGAGCGCGCGGGCCAGCGCTGGTGCGTCCGACTGGTGCGGTACCGCTATCCGTCCCGCGCGACGCCGCCCCAGGCGCGTATACCTTTGTCTTCACCGTCACGTACAACGGTACGACGTCGACCAGTTCCAGCACATTCACCATCGAGGCCGGGTCCGTCACCAGCGATGACGTGTGGACCAGCGACGGCGGCAACGACTGGAACGTGCACAAGTCTGTGTTTGGACTCGGGCAGAGCATTCGCTATGTGGCGCGGATTCGCAACCAGAGTGGCGGCCCCGTGACCGTGGGGTTTCAGTGGCACGTGAGCGGCCCGGGCGGCGTGATCTTCTCCCTGGATGAGCCCGCCATGGCGGTGCCGGGTGGCTCCTCCCTTCAAGCCACAGCACCCCAGAACCTGCCCGCCAACTTAGCGCTGGGGCTCTATACGTTCGCATTCACGATGACCTACAACGGCACGCCGGTGACGCGGACCGCCCAGTTCACGGTTGGGTCGCCACCTGCCAAGCCGCCGCCGCCGCTCGTCACACCTGGCCCAACCAGCATCACGCTGGTCTGGACCGCGGTTTCCGGCGCTACCTCCTACCGCATTGCCTACACCCGCTCCTCGCCCATCTCCTACCAGTGGGCCGAGGTGACCGGCACCATGTGGACGCTGCTGAATGCCGCGCCCGGCGATATCTGGTACTTCCATCTGGCCGCCTGCAACGGCGCCGGCTGCTCGGAGCTGAGCGGCGCGGCAGCGGGCACCGCCGGTGGTACCCCGCCCGTGCCGCCCAACCTGCGGGTTGGGAGCACGGATGACCGAAGTATCCAGATCCTATGGGACAGCGTCAGCGGTGAATCGCTGTTGCAGATCGCCTGGACGCGCACCAGCCCGATCAGCTATCAGTTCGTCACCGTCCCAGCAGACGTGACCAGCTGGACCCATGACCCCCTGCCCTCCGGGCAGAGCAACTACTACCACGTGCGCGCCTGTAACGGCGTCAACTGCTCCGGCTGGTCCTCCGGCATCGGCGCATCGGCGCTGCCGTTCCCGGCGACACCATCCGGCCTGCGGCTGGGCACGGTGACCGACACAGCGATCCAGGTGCTGTGGAACGATGTCGCCAACGAGACACGCTATCTCATCGCCTGGACGCGCTCATCGCCGATCGGCTATCAGTTCCCCGGGCTGGCGGCTGGCGTCTCTACCTGGACCGCGTCGAATCTGGTGACCGGCGGCATCTACTACTTCCACGTCGCCGCCTGCGCCGGGCTGAACTGCTCCGGCTGGTCCGGTGGTGTGGTGGGCGAGGCGCGGACCCCGCCGCCGGTTCCCACCAACCTGCGTACCGGCCTCATCACCGCTGACACCATCGAGATTCTGTGGGATGACATCAGCGGCGAGACCGGCTATCGCGTTGCCTGGACGGCGGCCAGCCCGATCAACTATCAGTTCGTCAACCGGGCTGCGGACATAACGTCAGCGTTGCTGACCGGGCTAACGGCGAATCGCGCCTATCACTTTTACGTGCAGGCCTGCGCCGGGCTGAGCTGCTCGAACTGGGCAGTGCTGGAAAACGTTGCCACCCGCGCGACCACCGATTGGATTGTTGAGGTGCGGTGGGGCCCCCCATTGGGGGACCTTGATGCGCGTCTCTGGCTGCCCACGACGCAGCCGAGCTATATCCACTACGGTAACCGCGGCTCGCTCACGGCGTTCCCGCATGCCTGGCTGGCGCAGGATTCCTATGCGGGTTGGGGACCCGAGGTCATCACGATCACGAATCTTTATAGCGGGACGTACACGTTTGCCGTCTACAACTTCACAGGGACGCCGGTACTCGCAGGATCGAGCGCAGTGGTGAAGCTCTACCGCGGCGCGACGCTGCAGCGTACCTACACGGTCCCGGCCAGCGGTGTCGGGCAATGGTGGGATGTGTTCCGCCTGAACAGCAGCGGCGCCATTACGGATGTCAATGTACTGACTGATATCTCTCCGGCGCCGTACCAGGGCGCCGCGGCGCCGGCCCAGAAGCCGCCCGCCGCCGGACTGCAGGCAGCCCAGGCGCCGGCAGCGCGCACCGGCGCCCTGCCGCCCTTCAATCCGCCCCTGGGCCGCGAGCACGTGATTCCGGCGCCGCCACTGACACCAGCGGAGGTGGTGGCGCGCTCCGGGCGAACAGAGGCGGCACTACCGTCGCCACCGGCAGACGCGCCGCTGCCGGGCGGGCGGCCGCCGGCGGGACCGCCGCCGCGCTAGCCGCTTCGGGTTGTTGCGTGCGATCCGCCCCACCGCGATACTGCAATCCTGCGGGCGCGGCGGGGCAGCCGCATCCGGGGGGGCAAGCGATGACGTATCGGGTGGTCACCATTGCCACCGTCACCGGCGCGTTCTCCGAGGAGACGGGGCGGCTGGTGGCTGAAGAACTGGGCTTCCATGCCATCAACGACGAGATCATCGAGTGGGCAGCCGAGTACGCCGGCGTCTCCCGCGATGTGCTGGAGAGCCTCGAGCACTCCGGGCCGCTGGTGGACCGCATCGTCTCGGCAATGGCGGAACCGGATACGGGTGACCGCCGCCCCGCCACTGCTGAGGACCCCTCTCCTGCCTACCGCCGGCTGATCCAGGCGGTGATTCGCGCCGCTGCCGAGCGCGGCAACATCGTGATCATCGCCCACGGCGCCGGTATGCTGCTGGCCGGCGCCCCCGGCGTGCTGCGCGTGCTCGTCACCGCCTCGCCCGGGACGCGGGCTGCCCGGCTGGCAGCCTCCGGCATGGCGCCGGCCGCGGCAGAGCAGCAGGTCTCCGCCGGCGACGCCGAGCGGGCAGCGTACTTCCGGCGATTCTTCGGCCTGGATGCCGAGCTGCCCGTGCACTATGACCTGGTGGTCAACACCGATCACCTCAGCCCCCGGGTTGCCGCCCGCATGATCGCCGCGGCGGTCCACTGAACGATGCATCCCGTCGTGTGTGAGACAGACAGCTCCGCCGTGATGACGCGTAGTATGGTTGATACGAACGCGGACTATCCTAGAAAGAGGCGGGCGATGGCCGAGCACATCGACGACCTGATCATCGTGCGGGACGGTGAGGGCCGGTTCTATGCGTTTACCCCCGAGCAGTGGGCCGAGGCCCGCGTCCCCGAGGACGTTCAAGCGGCGCTGGATGAGATGTTTGAAGGGGATGACACCCGCGGCCTGATGGCCGCGCCGGCAGGGGGACAGGGGGCGTGGGTGGGGCAGGTATTCACCTCGCTCTTGCAGTCGTTTGCGGACAGCCAGCAGCGCGTCATCCAGGACATCGGCCGGTAGCAGTCTGACGGCGCTCCTCCTGCGCGCGCCGCGGCGCCGTATGCCCCATGCAGGGTGTGCCGGCGTGTCCGCTGCCGGTATCACCCATCACCCCCGCGAGTCCGGCAACCACCCTGGCGCCTACCACGGCCTAATCTTTGTCAACGCTGCTCCTGCGGCCTCGCCGCCGGCTGGCCAGATGCGGGTGATCAGTCTTCCACTCCCAACGGGGGATGCGACGGCGCCTGCACCCTCGCTACGGTGGCTCCAGTACGGCTATGGAGTCCCGCACGGGAGAAGGGAGCAACGACGGTGAAGGCATGGATCACCGCCCGCCGGCTGAAGGCGGGGAGTGAAGAGGACTTCCGCTCGGCATGGGCAGGCGGCAGCAGCCCCGAAGGCATGGTAGACGCCTATCTGTTCCAGGATGAGACGGACCCACGCACGACCTACAGTGTCAGCCTGTGGAATGCGGCAGAAAAGCTGCTGGCGTATCACACCAGTGACGACGCGCGCAAGCGTGAGGAGAACTTGGCCGGCCACGTGGAACACACGGACGGCGGCCGCGGCTTTGTAGCCTGGAAGGCGGCCGAGATCCCGCATGGCGGGATGCGCCGCTGGCTGCTCGTGCCGGCCGCCATCGCGCTGGCGGGTGGCGCCGCGTTCGCGCTGGTCCGGCGGCTGCGTGACAACGGTGAGGACCGTGCGGACGGCCGGCAGCGGGAGACGGAGAGCGCGCGGCACGATCACGATCCCGACCACGGCAATGGCCGCGGCCGCACCGCCACGGTCACGCCGCTGGCGCCACCTGCGGTACGCCCGGCCGTTTCCGGCAACGCCTCTGCCCCCGAGCCGCACATGCAGCGGACCGCCATGGCAACGGACACCGGTGCAACGCGCACCACCACCGGCGGCAACCCCTCCCCCTCGGCGCCCCGCCGCCCGAACCAGCTCGTGCGCGACGTGATGACCGAGAACCCGCGGTGTGTCAATCACGATGACTCGCTGGAGGAGGCCGCGCGGCTGATGCGCGATCTCAATGTCGGCTTTGTGCCGGTGATGGCCGGCGGCAAGCTGGCCGGGGTCCTGACCGACCGCGATATCACCCTTGGTCTGGCAGACACCAGCCGGGATCGGGCCGCGATGAAGGCCGGCGACCTGATGACGGATGTGCCCGTCACCATCTCCCCGCATGTGTCAGTGGAAGAGGCGGCGCGGCTGATGGCCGATCACCAGGTGCGGCGGCTGCCGGTGGTGGAGGGCACGCGGCTGGTCGGCATCATCGCCCTGGGTGACATCGCCGAGGAGTCGCCGAACCGGGTGGCCGGCGACGCGCTGGAGGACATCAGCCAGCCCGCCCGTCCGGATCGGTAGGGCGCGGACCATTTGCCGGGCCGAGCCGGCGGCTGTGACGGCGGGACGGCAAGGCGCCGCGCAGGTAGGTGTCGATATCTGCAGCGGTGCGGCGGCCGGCGGCCATGGCGGTGACCACCAGGTCCGGGCCGTGGACGCCATCGCCACCCGCCCACACCCCCGGGCGGGAGGTGCGGCCTGTCCGGCTGTCCACCTCCAGGCGGCGGCTGTCGGTGGCGGCCAGCCCGGGGGTGGCATCGATGAGGAGCGGGTCCGGTATATAGCCGGCGGCGACGATGGCGAGATCGGCCGCAAGCGTGAACTCGGCCGCCTCGCCGCCCATGCCGAAGGCGCGGCCCCGGCCCGGCCGTTCGGCCGCGTGCCAGCCCAGCCGCCGGCAGCGTATCCCCGTCAGCCGCCCCAGCGCGTCGCCCTCGAATGCCACCGGCGCCACGCCGTAGCGGAAGGTGATGCCCTCCTCGCGGGCGTGATGGTGCTCCTCCCGGCGGCCGTGCATCTCCGCTTCGGCGCCGGGAAAGACGCAGGTGACTGAGGTGGCGCCCAGTCGCAGTGCCGCGCGCATTGCATCCATCGCCGCGTCGGTGCCGCCCAGCACGACCACCCGCGGGCCCGCGGCTGCCGGGCCGATGGCCGTGCCGCCGGCGGCGCGTGGCCGGCTGGGGTCGGGCAGCAGCCGGCCCGCGGAGGCGTTGGCGCGTACCAGAAAGTCCGTAGCGGAGACGATGCCCCGGTAGTCCGCCTCGCCGGGGAGCCCGGCTGGGGCGTCATGTCCGGCGCCGGTGCCGAGATAGACGGCGTCGTACTCCTCGAGCAGTGCGTCGATGGTGACATCGCGCCCTACGCGCGTATCGCAGACGAACTCCACCCCGAGCAAGGTGAGGTGGCGTAGCTTCTGGCCGAGGATCTCGCGCGCCAGCTTGAAGTTGGGAATGCCAAATCGCAAGGCGCCGCCCGGCTCTGGCCACTGGTCATAAACCGTCACGTCGTGACCGCGTGCCGCGAGCTCCTCCGCCACGGTGAGGCCCGAGGGCCCCGAGCCTGCCACCGCCACCCGCCGGCCGGTGGGCGCCACGAGTTCTACAGGCAGGGGGAACCCACCCAGGTGCGCCCGCTGGCTGTCGGCTACGAACGCCTCCAGCTTGCCGATATGCACCGGCGGCTGCTGGCGGCCGTCGCCGCGCAGGGCAAAGCCGACCGGACAATCACCTTCGCACAGCCGCTCCTGCGGGCATAGCCGGCCGCACATCTCCGGCATGGTGCTGCTTTGGCGGAACACGGTCGCTGCGCCCAGCACGTCACCCTGCTCCAGCAGGCCAAGCGCGGTAGGGATATCGTTGTGGGTGGGGCAGGCGGTGACGCAGGGCGCGGTGGGACAGTGGATACAGCGCGCCGCCTCGATCATCGCCTGGGAGAGATCAAAGCCCTGGTAGACCTCTTCCCAGTTGTGCACCCGCTCCTCAGGGGACTGCTTCTCCGGTGTCTGCGCCGAAATGCCCAGCCGGGCATGAACCGTGTTCTTCATGCGCTATCTGCTTCTCATTCGGAAACGGGCACGTGGATCCGGAGTAACCCGTGACGCCGCCTCACCGATGATCATCAGGGTGTACCGCGGTCCGCGCGCAGGCGCGAGATCCGTATCGAGGTCTTCCCGGGTATGACCCAGGAGCAAACGGCCCGAATCTCGCGCTACCTCCAGCATATCAAGCAGCCGGACCCGATCATCATGCTGAATACCACATCTTCGCCCGTACCCGGACCTGATCGCGGGGATACGGGCTGACTCCGGCAGGCGAAGAGATCTACCGCCCAGCTACCGAACAGCGGATGTCGTTCCCGTTCCAGACGCTGCCGGCGACAGCGGTCTGGCCTCCTCCCCGGCAGCGACCACACCCGCAATATCCGCCTTGGGGAGGACGGTCCGCGAGCCTGGCGATACCGTGGCGCGCGCAGCGGACGGCCGGAGCGGCCGGCGCCGGCAGCGCCAGCGAAGGCTACTCGTAGCCTACGTCTTCGGCGCTGACGATGTTGCGCAGCGGCTCGCCGCGGACGTAGCGGCCGAGGTTGTCGATGAACAGCCGCGTGCCGCGCACGATGTGGAGCGGCGAGGCCGGCGACATATGTGGTGTGATGATGACGTTGGGCAGGTCCCATAAGGGGTGGCCGGCGGGCAGCGGTTCCTCGTTGAACACATCCAGCGCGGCCCCGGCGATGCGCCGTTCCCGCAGCGCGGTTACCAGTGCCGCTTCATCCACCAACGGGCCGCGGGCGACGTTGATCAGGAAGGCGGAGGGCTGCATCCGCGCCAGCTCGGCCGCGCCGATTGCTCCCCTGGTGGCGCGGGTCAGCGGCGCGCAGATCACCAGGTAGTCCGCCTGGGCGCAGAGGTCGCCGGTGCGCTCCGGCGGCAGCAGCTCATCCACGTACGCGGTGGGGGCCTGTGAGCGGCGTAGCCCGACCACGCGCATTCCCAGCGCCTTGGCCAGCCGCGCCACCTCGCCACCAATACCGCCGACGCCGAACAGGCATACGGTCTTGCCGGTCAGCTCATCGGAGGGGCCGCGCCGCCACTCGTGCTTGGCCTGAGCCTCCTGCCAGCCGCGCATGTTCTTGACGTGGTACAGCATCATCAGCAGCACATACTGGCTGATGGGAGCGCTCTGGGTGCCGGCGCCGTTGGTGAGGGTGAGGCCGCGGTCCACGATCCGCTGATAGTGCGGATGGTCCAGCCCGATGCTGAAGGTGTGTACCCAGCGCAGCGCCGCGAGCGCGGGTAGATCGCGCGCCAGGCGGTCGACCGCGCCGGTGACGAGCGTATCAACCGAGATATAGGCCGCCTGTGCCTCAGCTGGCTCACCGCTCCACGAACCATCCGCCCGCAGCGTGACAATCTGCACCCCGGGCGCCGCGGCTTCGAGCTCTGCCCGAAACTGGGCGGCCACGGCCTCCGAAACGATCACCTTCACGAGCACCTCCGGAAGTGGGGAGCGGGGCGCCCAGCATCGAACGGTGCGTCTCCCATTGCTGCGGACCGCACCATCCCCTGCGCGCCTGCCGCTCCCCTGTTCCTGTTTACCGCACGCGTGCGCGACCGGCGCTGTAGGGCACGCCCTCGTAGGACGGCCGGTGTGACTCGGCGGCCAGCTTGTTGAGCTGGTCGAAGTTGTGACGGGCGCGAATCCAGCGCACGGTGCCGGAGTAGGAGCGCATGACCAATGACTCGGTGGTGGCGCCGCCGCCGAAGTAATGGACGCCCTGGAGCATCTCGCCGTCGGTCACGCCGGTGGCGGCAAAGAAGGTGTCACCGTTGCCCACCAGGCGCGGGATGTCCCAGACCTCGCTGAGGTCCAGCCCGGCGTCGACGCAGGCCTGCCGCTCCTTGTCGTTGCGCGGCCACAGCTGGCACTGAATCTCGCCACCCATGCACTTGAGCGCCGCCGCTGAGATCACCGCCTCCGGGGCGCCACCGACACCCATCAACACATCGACGCCCGTCTCCGGCATCGCCGTGCTAATGGCGGCGGAGACGTCGCCGTCGGTGATCAGCTTCACCCGCGCTCCCGACTCCCGCACCTCGCGGATGAGATCGGCATGGCGATCGCGTTCGAGGATGACGACGGTCAGGTCCGGGATCTCGGCACGCTTAGCCTTCGCGATCCAGCGCAGGTTCTGGGTGGGTGATGCCGTGATGTCAATTGAACCCGCCGCCTCGGGCCCGACGGCGATCTTGTTCATGTAGACGATTTCCTTCGGGCACTGCATCTGGCCGCGCTCAGTGAGGGCGATGACCGACAGCGCATTGGGGCGGCCGAGCGAAGTGAGGGTGGTGCCCTCCAGCGGATCGACACCGATGTCAACCGAGGGCGGGTTGCCATTGCCGATACGCTCGCCGTTGTAGAGCATGGGTGCTTCGTCTTTTTCTCCTTCACCGATGACGACGATACCTTCCATGTCCACCGATGCCAGGGCAAAGCGCATGGCATCGGTGGCTGCCTTGTCCGCCGCGATCTTGTCGCCGCGGCCCATCCAGCGCGCTGCCGCCATCGCCGCCTGCTCCGTGACCCGGACGAGCTCCAGGGCGAGGTTGCGTTCCATTGGAGTCTCTGGTGCCGCCATGACGATCCGCGCCTCCCATCGATATTTGCGTGCGGGGCAAAGTGGCGACAGTATACCAGCAGCGGGACACCATGCCGGTGCTGAATAGGCACTGCCTATGCAAGTAGCCTGCCATGAAAGACCAAACTCCCGCGGGAGCCCGCGAGCAGGTCCACCATGACCGTCATCCTGTATTCCCGGCCCGGATGTCACCTGTGTGAAGAAGCTGCCGTCCTCCTGCACCAGGCAGGCCGCCGGTTGGCGCTGCACATCGAGACCATCAATATCGACAGCGATCCAGAGCTGAGCGCCCGCTACGGTGAGCGCATTCCTGTGGTGCTGATCGCCGGGAACGAGCTGGCCTGGCCGTTTACCCTGGCGCAGGCGCGGGCGGCGCTGGCGGGTGGCGGGTGAGGCACACCGGCGCCGCCCGCTACCGCTAACGATCGGTTCGTCTAGCGCCGCCGGTAGGGCCCCGTTGCCTCGGCAATGGCGTCGGCCAGCAGGTTGAGGCTGACGAGCAGTACGGCCAGGGTGAGCCCCGGGAACAGCGGGTACCACCACGCGGTACGCAGGTAGGGCCGTGAGGCGTTGATCAACCCGCCTAGCGATGGCTCCGGCGGCCGTTCACCCAGTCCGAGGAAGCTGAGCGCCGCCGCCAGCATCACCGCGGCCACCGCGCTCATCGCCACCTGGGTGAGCAGAGGTGGCGCGGCGTTGCGGGCGATGTGGATAAAGATGATCCGCGCTGGTCCCGCGCCGGTCGCCTCCGCGGCGCGCACGTACTCTTTGCCCCGCTCCGCCAGCATCTGCCCCCGCGCCAGCCGGGTGAACAGCGGCACGTTGAAGAGCGCGATCGCCACGCCCACGCTTATGCTGCCCGGTCCCAGTACCGTCAGCACGGCAATCGCTGAGAGCAGCCCCGGCATCGCCAGCATGGCATCGACGCAGCGCATCACCACCGCCTCCACCCAGCCACCGGCATACCCGGCAACAAAGCCGAGTGCCGTCCCGGCCAGCGCCCCTGCCGCCACCGCCGGGAAGCTGGCCAGCAGCGAGATGCGCAGCCCGAACAGCGTCCGCGCCAGCAGGTCACGCCGCAGCTCGTCCACGCCGAACGGGTGCGCGACCGATGGGGAGAGCAGACGGCGGCCCGCGTCCTGGGCGGCGGGATCGTGTGCCGCCACAAGCTCGGCGCCGAGCGCCAGCAGCACCAGCAGCGCCAGCCCGCCCGCGCCGATCAGCCCCTGGGGATTGGCCAGTATGCGCCGCAGCGTAGCGAAGCGAGGCGGTCCCTTCGCCCGCGGGGCAGGGCTGCGCAGGCTGCGGCGGGAGCCGAGTGTGAGCTGTGTCATGATCGTCGAATCCTCGGGTCAGCGATACCATAGGCGAGATCGGCCAGCAGGTTGACCGCGACAAACACGGCCACCAGCATCAGCAGCGCCCCCTGCACCACCGGGTAATCGCGGGTCTGGATGCTACGTACCACCAGGTCACCCAACCCCGGCCGGGTGAAGATGCGTTCTGCCACCACCGCGCCGGTGAGCAGGTGGCCGAACTGAAGCGCAGCGATGGTGATCACCGGTACCAGGGCGTTAGGCAGGGCGTGACGCAGCACGACACGGCGGTCACCGGCGCCCTTGGCCCAGGCAGTACGCACGTAGTCCTGACGCATCACCTCCGCCAGCGCCGTGCGCGTGTAGCGCGCCAGCGCCGAGGCCATCACCAGCGCTACCGACAGCGCCGGCAGGATGATGCGCCGCAAGCCCTCGCCCGGATCGTCAAACAGCGAGACGTGGCCTGAGGCAGGCAGCCAGCCCAGGCGCACGGAGAACAACCACAGCAGCGCGACGCCCAGCACAAAGCTCGGCAGCGCCACGGCGAAGGCGGTATAGCCAGACAACGCCCAGTCCCAGCGCGAGCGCGGCCGCGCCCCGGCCAGCACTCCCAGCGGAATGCCGAGCAGCAGCGCCAGCGGATATGCCACCAGCGCCAGTTCGACCGTGGGCGGCCCGGCGAGCCGGAGCAGCCGCCCGACGCTCACCCCGTTTTGCACTGACCGGCCCAGGTCGCCATGCAGCACGTCGCTCAGCCAGCGCCCGTACTGCGCGAAGATCGAGCCATCCATCCCCAGTTGCCGGCGGATCTCCTCCACCCGCTCGGGCGAGGCATTCTCCCCGGCTAGGTCCGCCACCGGATCCCCCGGAATCAGCCGCAGCAGCAGGAATACCGCTGTCGAGGTCAGCAGCAGCACCGGTACCGCCTGCGTCAGCCGCCGGATGACAAAGCCCAGCATGATGGACTCCTTGATAGGTAACCAGCGGTCAGCCGGGGCTTGGTCGCACTTGCTGCAGGCTGACCGCTGATCGCTGACGGCTCACTTCAGCCACATCCGGCCGAAGTTGGGCGACTGGACGGGACGGATGAAGTAGCTGTCGAAGCCCTGGAGCTTGGGCGACACCAGGTCGATGGCGCCGGTGGGCTGCAGGGGGATGTGCCAGGGTTCCTCCACATACAGGCGGTTGAAACGGGCGTACTGGGCCTTGGCCTCCACGCTCTGCGGGTCCAGGGTTTGCAGCTGCTGGATGACGCCGGCCAGGATGGGATGCTCGTTGTGACTGGGATTGGGGATGCTAAACGCCGTGTTGGTGGCCAGCGCCGAGGCTGGTACCGGGTCGCTCAGGTTTGTGCCCCCAGCCCACAGATCGGTGAACTGACGGTTGCGCGACTTGGTGACGATGACGTTGGTCTCGGTGGGGACGAGATCCAGCTTGACGCCAATCGCCTCCCAGTTCTCTTTGACGATCGGTGCGGTCGTGCTGAAGCTCGCCGGCGGGTACTCCAGGATCAGCGGGCGGCTCTGGGAGAAGCCCGCTTCTTTGAGCAATGCCTTGGACTGCGCCGGGTCGTAGAACGGCGCATCGAGCGTCTTGTCATATGCCGGGGAGTAGGCGGGCCATGCCTGGACGGTGGGCTTGAGGAAGCCTTCTCCCACCTCGTCCGCGATGCGCTGACGGTCGATGCCCAGGAACAGGGCCCGGCGCACACGCGGGTCTACCAGCAGCGGGTTGGTGACGTTCATGCCCAGGTAGTACAGGCCGATGGCGGGGGCCGTCTTCACTTTGCCCGCCGCTTTGAACCGGCTGCCGGAGGTAGCCAGCGCCCGTAGCACCAGCTCCAGCTCGCCTGCCTCGAAGGCAAGCGCCATCGCCTCCTCGTCGCGGAAGATGCGCACCTCGATGGCGTCCAGATACGGACCGCCGTCGTTGGCGGCGCCGTGCCAGTAGCGGTTAGGCTCCAGCCGGTAGAGTTGTCCCGGTGTCCACTTGGTGAGCTGGTAGGGGCCGGTCGTCGCCACCACCTCACCCGTCTTCAGCTTCTCGAAGGAGGGGGCATGGGTGAGCATCAGGTCGGTAAACAGGCCGGTCATGTCGTAGCGCGGCCGGTCGAAGGTGAAGGTAGCCGTGCGGTCATCGATCTTGCGGCGCTCAGTGATGCCGGTAACCGGGCCGCCGGGCGGTGGGATCGCCAGCCCGAAGCGGCGCGGCTCCTTGAGCAGGTCCAGCGCGAAGAAGACGTCATCGATGGTGACCGATGCGCCGTTGCCGAACTGGAGTCCTGGCTTGAGCGTCACCGTCAGGCTGGTGCGCTCGGCGTTGTACTCAAACCGCTCCGCCAGCAGCAGTTCCGGCTCAACGCTGGTGCTGTAGCGCACCAGCCCTTCGGCGGTGGCGAAGCCGAGCAGGCGGTTTTGCGGGCCGGAGATCACCGGATAGCCGGCGTTCAGGCTGATATCGCTCGTTTGCCCGGCGCGCAGCGTGCCTCCCCTGCGTGGCGTGACGGTCGCTGCGCCGGTGGCCGCCGGCGCGGAGTTGCTCGTCTCCGCCGCCGGTGTCTCCTTGTCACCGCCGCCGCATGAGGCCGCCAGCGCCGCCGCGCCCAGCGCCGCCGTGCCGCTCAGGAATCGACGCCGTCCTAACCTCTGCCTTGTCATGGCTACGCCTCCTCCGCGAAACCAGCGGTGGCGGCGCGGAACAGTGCCGTCTCCAGGTCGCGCGGCTGCACCCAGCTGTGTCCGTGCTCCTGGCCCGTCGCCTCGGCCGCCTCGATCAGCGTCCGCGCCTCCGCGTCGCCGAAGCCCGGCTCCTGGAAGAAGCGGGCGAGCAGGAAGGGGGCATGGCTGCACCAGTGCACGGGCCGGTCTGCTAGCAGCCGGTGAGCGCAATGCTGACCGGGAATGGAGTCGAGGATTCCCTGCACTTGTAGCATCGCCTTCGCCGGATCGCTGCGCTGGCGTTCCTGCTGCTCCTTGTCCGCTTTGCGGCCGGCGCCCACCACCTTTGGCGCGGGCGGCGCGGCGTCAAGCAGGGCGGCGAACTGCGAGTCTGCCTCTACCGGCTCGCGATAGCGGTAGGAAGGCGTCATCCGTGCCAGCGCTGAGACAACATCCTGGGTGGTGACCAGCGGGTGATTGGCCCCGCGGGCCAGTCTCTCCGCCGTTGCGGCCACGGCGTGCGCACCGGCCGCCGGGATGGTGCCGTCGCCCAGGCCGCCGCCGAAGACGTGCTCGGCCTTCATGTCCCACTCCATCGTCTGCCAGGGACGCAGCTGCTCGATGCCGATGTACTGCAAGTGCCGTTCGCGGCCAAGGCAGCGCTGCTTCTGGGGGATCGGGCAACTGGGGCAGCCGCGCGCCATCATCGCCCGCCACAGCGGCATCACCTCGCGCGGCGCCATGGTGACGGCGTCTTCCGGGTCGCGGGTGCGGTAACACCATTCGGAGCAGTAGGTCTGGCCATCTGGCGCCTCGAAGCGGACGGCGTTCAGGTTGTCATGGCACATCGCGCACGTGAGTGCGGGCAGGGTTGGAGCAGTCATCGGGATCCCTCCTCAACACCGCTGCGGTAGTGGCGGCTGGTTGCACCTGACGGATGGGGGGCCGGCGGTTGCCGTAATCCGGCTGGCGTGCAAAGCGACAGCAGCACGCAGCCCTGAAGGCACACGGCAAGGACCGAGCGGCCGGGTGTCCGTTAGGCGCCGGCGCGGGGAGGAGGTGTGGCAGGAAGGGCGAGCGCGCCGGCCGGCGGCAGCGGCTGAGCGAGCGCGGTAGCGGACAGCGTGGCGGGCGCCACGGGCAGCGCACCTGGGGCCGTACACAGCACCGCGCCTGCCAGCGATGCAGCGGCGAGCGTGTCATACGGCCCGGGTTGGGGCACGGGTTCCTGCGCCGGAGCGTGGCAGTGGTCCTGCACGAAGGGAGCTGGGGCGCGGTGCTCATGCACGTAGGCGGCTTCGCCGGGGACGCCGTGCAGGTGGAGCAGCGCCAGCCGGGCGACGGTGGCGCCATCGACCTGCTGCACGCCGGCGCGGCCAAAACACGCCGTTAGGAGCACCGCCAGGGCGAGCGCCAATAGCGTGCCCTCGTACAGCGTGCGGGCTGGGAGGGTGCGCAGGGGCAGGACCAGCGCGATACCCATAGCAGTACCCTGGGGCGGGCGCCCAACTGCGGGTCCCACCCCATCTCAAGTTTAGGAAGCGCTCAGGCGGCCAACAAGACGGAAAGCCGGACACAGGCGTGGGGCATTGGCTGACACGCCACGTGCTCCTGTCACTGAGGTACGCTATCCTCATCAACCACTCGGGGGAAACGCTATGACAGCCACGCCAACCCGGCTCGTCACCGCCGAGGAACTGTGGGAGATGCCGCGTGAACGAACGAAGTACGAGCTGTCGCAAGGAGCGCTGATCGAGATGGCTCCCGCCGCCTGGAACTCGGGCCGGTTCGCCGGCCGCGTATATGCCCCGATGATGGCATTTGTGCGCTCGCACGATCTCGGTGACTGTGGCGTACCGGAGTCAGGCTTCCTCCTCGGCCGTGACCCGGACACCGTACGCGAACCGGATGTGTGGTTCCTGCGCAAGGAGCGATTGCCCGACGCGGCCGCAGCCCGCCGCTTCTACGAGGGGGCGCCGGATCTGGCAGTGGAGATCGCCTCGCCGTCTGACCGCTATCTCAGCCTGCTGCGCAAGGTGCAAGAATACCTGGCGGCGGGCACGCGCCTGGTCTGGGTGCTGCTGCCCGAGACCGAGACCGCGGCAGTCTACCGCCCGGACGGCAGCCACACGCTTATCCCGGCAGGCGGCACGCTCTCTGGCGAGGATGTGATCCCCGGCTTCTCCCTCCCTCTTGCGGAGGTCTTCAGCTAGCGCAGCGCCGGCGGCTGCAACGCCGGCCGCGGTGGATGCTAGACCCCTACGCGCAGCTTCAGCAGCCGCTCCGCCGCGGCGCGCAGCGTCTCTTCTTTCTTACTGAAGGTGAAGCGCACTTTGGTGCGGCCTAACTCCTGGTGGCTGTAGAAGCTGCTACCGGGCACCGGCGCGACGCCGATCTCGGCGGTGAGGTGGCGAGCGAAATCGGTATCATCCCCCCAGCCGAAGGGCCGGATATCCGCCATGATGTAGTACGCCCCCTGCGGCCGGAAGACGGGGAAGCCCGCCTCGGTAAGCGCTGAGAGCAGGACCTCGCGCTTGCCGCGATACATCTCTCCCAGGCTGTTATAGAAGCTGTCCGGGAAGCCAAGGGCGATGGCGGCCGCCTCCTGCAACGGCGCGGGCGCGCCCACCGTCAGGAAGTCGTGCACTTTGCGAATCGCGTTGGTCAGGTGGGACGGAGCGATGAGATAGCCGATGCGCCAACCCGTCACCGAGAAGGTCTTGGACAGCCCGGAGATCGTGATCGTGCGGTCACGCATCCCCGGCAGGGTAGCAGGCGAGATATGCGTATTGCCGTCGTACAGGATGTGCTCGTAGATCTCATCGGTGATGACGAGCGTGTCGAATTCCTGTGCCAGCGCGCCGATGTACGCCAGTTCCTCGCGCGAGAATACCTTGCCCGAGGGGTTGTTGGGCGTGTTGATCACGATCGCCTTGGTCTTGGTGGTGAAGGCGGCCCGCAGTTGCTCGCGGTCGAAGTGAAAGTCCGGCTCTAGCAGTGGTACAAACACCAGCTTGGCGCCGGAGATGGCGGCATCGGGGACGTAGTTCTCGTAGAACGGCTCAAAGACGATCACCTCATCGCCGGGGTTGACTACCGCCAGCATTGCCGCCATCATCGCCTCGGTCGCGCCGCAGGCGACCGTGATCTCTCGCTCGGGATCAGGCGCGTAGCCGGAGAAGCGCAACGTCTTGGCAGAGATGGCATCGCGCAGGCTCTTAGCGCCCCAGGTGATGGCGTACTGATTGTGGTCAGCGCGGATTGCCGCCACCGCTGCTTCTTTAATCTCGTCTGGCGCGGGAAAATCCGGGAACCCCTGGGCGAGATTGATCGCCCCGTGCTGCATCGCCAGGCGGGTCATCTCGCGGATGACCGATTCCGTGAAGATCTGCGTGCGGTCCGCGAGCATGAGCGCCACCCCAATCACCAGCCGTGCGCCACCGGCGCATCTCCGGAATGATAGCACGGTCGGATTGGTGGGCAGTGGCGCATCGGCAGCCTGTCAAGATCTACGCCGCTGCGCGCTGCATTGTGCTCCCTCTGCTACGGGGTCTAGCGAGTAGCCGCAACCCTCGTCATCCCCTGGCAGGGAGATGACCGCAAGGTAGGGCCGTCCCGTTGTCTCGTGCTACCCTGCGTTGCATGGAGCCTACCCTGCGGCCGCGGGTCAAGGTCTGTTGCATCGCCTCGGTAGAGGAGGCATGGGTGGCCATCCGTGCCGGGGCCTCGGCGTTGGGGCTGGTGTCCGCGATGCCCAGCGGGCCAGGCGTGATCGCGGAGCAGCAGATCGCCGCCATTGCCCGGCGGGTGCCGCCGGGTGTCGCCTCGTTCCTGCTCACCAGCGCGCGGGACACCGCCACCATCATCGCCCAGCAACGGCGGCTGCGGGTGGACACGCTGCAAATCGTGGACATGCTGGCAGACGGTACCTACGATGACCTGCGCGAGGCGCTGCCGGGTATCTCGTTGGTCCAGGTCATCCACGTGGTTGGGCCAGAGTCGCTGGCCGAGGCGGTGCATCTTGCCCCGCACGTCGATGCGCTGCTGCTCGATTCCGGCAATCCTGCGCTGGCCGTCAAGGAACTGGGCGGTACCGGCCGTGTGCATGACTGGCAGGTGAGCCGTGCCATCCGAGCGGCGGTAGCGGTGCCGGTGTTTCTCGCCGGCGGGCTGCATGCCGGCAACGTCGCCGAAGCGATCCGTCAGGTCGGACCGTACGGGCTGGATCTCTGTAGCGGCGTCCGCAGCGATGGCGCGCTGGACCCGGCGAAGCTTGCGGCCTTCTTCGCTGCCGTGGCCACAGCCTAAGAGAGGGGCAGCGATGCCCGCCCGCCCGTACGACCTCATCACCTTCGACTGTTACGGTACGTTGATCGACTGGGATGCCGGTATTCGCGGCGCCTTCCGGGATCTGGCCGGCGCGCGCGCCGTGGATCTCGACGCGCTGCTGGCCGCGTACCATGTGGCAGAACCGGAAGTGGAGGCCGGGCCGTTTCGGCCGTACCGCGAGGTGCTGGCGGAGAGCGCACGTCGCGCCGCCCTGTCGGTTGGATGGGCGCTCGCCGCCGCTGATGCCGCTCGCTTCGCCGCGGGTGTGCCGCGGTGGCCGCCGTTTCCCGACACCATTGCGGCGCTGGAGCATCTGCACGGTGCGGGCTACCGGCTCGCCATCCTCTCCAATGTCGATGATGACCTGCTCGCGGGGACCCGGGCCATGCTGACGGTTCCCTTTGCGTTCACGATCACGGCCCAGCAGGTGGGGAGCTACAAGCCGGCGCCCGCGCACTTCCTGGCCGCCCGCGCACGCGCCGCCGATGCCCGCTGGCTGCACGCGGCGCAGAGCCATTTCCACGACGTGACACCCGCCGCCGCGCTCGGCATCCCCATTGCCTGGGTCAACCGTAAACAGGAGCCGGTCCGAACGCCGGCGCCGGACCTCCACACCGGTACGCTCGGAGAGCTGGCAGCCATCCTGACGTAACCGCACCGTATGGGACGGCGCCGGCGCGTTACTGAAAACGCAACCCCCGTACCCAAAACCGCCAATTGCTCGCGTACCATGGTGGCAAGGAGTTGACACCCTGCTATGGCGGGCGATGCCGGACCTGCAGGCGATACGGCGCCGCGCCGTTTGTCCCGCATGCGTGCGGGCATGTTGCGGCCCGGCCGGCGGCTGGTGATGGTTACCGCCGGCATCGTGGTGCTGTTCCTGCTGCTGGGCGCGGTGACCGCCTGGCGCGGGTACCAGCAGGATCGCAGCCGTGTCCGCAACGAACTGGCGCTTGCGGCCAGCGCCTCCGCCGCCGATGCCGAGCGCTTTCTGCAGGAGCAGATCAGCACGCTTCAGGCTGTCTCCGCCAGCCGTGCCGTGCGCGCCGGTGAGGACACGGCAATCCGTGAGTACTTTCTGCGCGTGATGGCGGCGCGCACCAGCTTTGCCGATATCAGCCTCATTGATCGCGCCGGCAACGTGCGGGTCACGACCGCCGCAGACAGCCCGCCTGCCGGCGTCGCCCTCGACCGCGTGGCGCTCCAGAGCGCGGGGGACAACAGCGTGCCGTACATCAGTGCGGCGGCAACCGGTCCCGGGGGCTCGCCCAGCATCACCATCGCCGTTCCCGCCACAGACGGTCAGGACCAGCCTGCCGGCGCGATTGCGGCGCGCATCACCGCTGCCCGGCTCGGTGAGCAACTGGTCGCATTTCGGGAGCAACACGCTAACTTGGTGGTGGTGGATCGCGCCGGCCAGGTGTTGACCGGCGCACCGCGCGGGATGGTGCTCCCCGCCGCCGATGTGCCGGTGGTGCAGCGGGCCCGGCGCGAGCCGGCCGGCGTGGCCGATGGTGTCGCCGGGCCGCTGGGCCGCTCCGGCCAGCTGGTGGCCTGGTCCAGCGCACCGGCCGGCGGCTGGACCCTGTTCCTGGTTGAGCCGGCAAGCAGTGCATTTGGGCCGTCCTGGCGGACGCTGCTGGGCACGCTGGCAGCGCTGGCAGGGGCGGCCTGCGCCGGGGTGGCGGGCGCCGTCTGGGCGGGGCGTCGCCTGGACCGTGACGCGGCCGCCCGTCGCGCTGCCGAGGCGGAGGTGGTTCACCTGCTGGAGCGGGAGCGCGCGGCACGCGCGGAGGTTGTGCAGGCGCTGCAGCTGCGCGATGAGGTCGTCTCCACCCTGTCACACGATCTGCGCTCTCCGCTCACGACCATCAAGGGTTACGCCCAGTTGCTGAGCCGTCAGCTGGGTGGCAGCAACGCGCGGGCATCTGAGGGACTGGCTCGGATCGACAGTTCCTGCGCACGCATGGAGGCGCTGTTTGATGAGGTGGTAGATACGGCGCGGCTGCAATCCGGCCGTCCATTAGACCTGCGTCGCCACCGGTATGATCTCGCCGCTCAGGTGCGCCAGGCGGTGGAGGATCGACAGCGGACCGTCTCCACGCACACGTTCCACGCCAGCGCCACGCCGGCGGAGATCATGGGCTGGTGGGACGAAGTCCGCCTGGGGCGCGTGCTGGATAACCTGCTCAGCAACGCCATCAAGTACAGCCCGGACGGTGGAACGGTAACGGTCAACGTCACACAGACCGATGGTCACGTAGCCCTGCGTGTGGCAGACCAGGGTGTCGGCATTCCCGCGGCGGAGCTGGCACGGATCACCGAGCGCTTTTACCGCGCCTCCAATGTCACCGGCCGGTTCAACGGTACCGGTATCGGCCTGGCCGGCGTCCGCCAGATCGTGGAGCAGCACGACGGCCGTTTGACCATCGGCAGCACCGAAGGACAGGGGACCACCGTAACCGTGACCCTGCCCGTGAGTGAGCAGGACTGAGCTTGCCTCTAGCGGTGTCCGGCGTAAGCTCTGCCATGCCGGGGCGGGATGCAGGGCGCGGCGCCCTGTGCCTGGCCCCCAAAGGGAGGAAACACGATGGGCAAGCTAGACGGCAAAGTGGCCGTGGTAACGGGCGCAAGCCGCGGCATCGGCGCGGAGATCGCCCGGCTGTTTGCGGAGGAAGGGGCCAAGGTTGTCTGTGCGGCACGCACGCTGCACGAGGGCGAACACCCGCTGGAGGGCTCGCTGCAGACGACGGTGGACACGATCACGAAGGCCGGCGGCGAGGCGACCGCGATCGCGGCGGACATCTCCAAGCCGGAGGATTGCCAGAACCTGATTGAGCAGACGCGGGCCAAGTACGGACCGATTGACGTGCTCGTGAACAACGCGGCGCTGACGTACTTCATCCCGATCAAGGACTACCCGCTCAACCGCTGGATGCGCTCGTGGGCGGTGAACTTCCACGCGATGTTCATTCTTAGTCACATGGTGCTCAACGCCGGCGATAACGACCCCGGCATGGTGGCGCGTGGGGGCGGCAGCATCGTCAACATCTCCTCCGGCGCCGCCATCGGCCCGGGCCGCGGTCCCTACCCGAACGCCCCCGCCAGCAGCGGTGGCACCTGCTACGGCGCCGAAAAGGCGGCGATGGAGCGCTTTACCCAGGGGCTTGCCCAGGAGGTGTACCAGCACGGCATCTCCGTCACCTGCGTCTCCCCCTCGCAGGTCGTGCCCACCCCCGGCACCGTGCATCACCACCTGGTGACCGGTATGGACGACCCGCGTGGCGAGCCGCCCATCCTGATGGCCAAGAGCGCCCTGCTGCTCGCCACCGAGCCGCTGGACAAGGTGACCGGCCGCGTCACCTATAGCCAGGAGATCCTGGGCGAGTTTGGCTGGATCGACAACGCCAAGGGCACCGGTGTCGACCGCAAGGGCAGCGGCTACTCGCAGATCTAGCGGGTCCGCCTGACAGCAACCGGCAGAGCCGCCATCGCTCTCACAGAGAATGGCGGCTTTCTGCTGGGCCATCGCTTGACACGCCGGCTGGCGTGGTTGCGTCGCGGTGGTCCAACCAAGATCAGTGAGTCGTACCACCAGAGGGAGCCGGCCATGAAGGTCTTCGAAAGCAGTGTCAGCCCCAAAGGTCAGATCACGCTGCCGCTCGAAGTGCGCCGGCGCTGGGGAATCAAAGCCAAGGATCGGGTCGCGATCCACGTGGAAGGGGAGAGGGTGACGATCATGCCGGTTCGTTCACCAGTGGATGAGAGCTATGGTGTACTGCCTCAGCTTTCGCGGCGAATCAGTGTGGAGGAGATGACGGAGATCGCTGCCGAGGAGCATGCACAGGACATCATCCGGGACGGACGGTAAGCACCGATGGCTCCCCTGCTTGACACCAACATCATCATCCGCCACCGGACCGGCGACCATGCCAGCCACTCACCCCGAGCGCAACGCGCCCTGTAGGAGTTGCACACTGGCATGCGCACCGGAATCCCCACCGAGACGGTGCTGGTCGAGCTCGTCCAGGTGGTGAGTTCCAAGGTGTTGTACAGATTCCCCCGGAGCGAAACGCGGCGTCATCTCTCGAGCATCATCCTGCTCAGAGGTGTCAAGCTCCCTCGCAAGGGGCGTTACCTACGGGCGCTTGAACTCTATGAAGCGCACCCGCGCCTGCCGTTCGTCGATGCCCTGCTCGCCACCTATGCCGAAGAGACTCCTCCCGCTACCGTGCTTTCCTTTGATCAGGGTTTCGACCGGGTGCCAGGGCTGACGCGCGATGAGCCGTAGGCGCCGGTAGCATACCTTGAGCACCCACATTGACCGCCGGGCAGCCGGTCTGTCAGCGCTGCTGCTGGCCACCGAGCCGCTGAACAGGTGATCTACCGCGTACTCACCGTCAGGACATGCTCACCGCGTTCGGCTGGATTCAGAACTCCAGGGGCAGCGGCTCCGCGCAGATCCGCGATGTCACTGTGATTGGAGCCACGGTAATGTGGCTTTCAGCACGGTCATGAGCAGGTGGATGATGTCTACGGCGCCTGCTGGAATTGTGGCACCGAAGCGGATGGCACGCTGACCGGCACGAGGCTGATCCTTCTGCCCACATTCCGGCGCTGCTGGACCGCGCTAAGGCGCTGGGGCAGGAGGCGCTGGCCATCACCGACCACGGCGCCATGCATGGCGTGATCGAGTTCTACCGGGAAGCGCGGGCGCGGGACATCAAGCCGATCATCGGTGTGGAGGCGTATGTCGCCCCCGGCTCCCGCTTCAACCGCGAGAGCCGCGACAAGAGTGGCTACCATCACCTGACG
>WBZO01001278.1_pt1 | contig 40450 bp, 29 predicted proteins | sample 5204261 | NCBI WGS metagenome assembly WBZO01 (sample SAMN12412400, study PRJNA552823) | activated sludge metagenome | isolation source: activated sludge from anammox sidestream of wastewater treatment plant... | place: USA: North Carolina | collected 2017-09
CGGCCTCGATAACTTCCGCTTCAATCAGGATTACCGCAAAGATGGCCTCTATATTGTCGAGAACTATGCCCATAACCTGTTCGTACAGATCCTGGCCGAAACCGGAATCATCGGCCTCTGCTTTTTCCTGCTGCTGATGATTCAGGTTTTCCGTTTCGCACGCATCACCTGGCGGCATCGCACCGATACCGAGCTGGATTTTTTCTGCTACCTCTTTCTGGTCAGCTGCGTGGTGCTGGTCCTCCAGGGGTTGATTGAAAACGCGCTGTTCTATGTCCAGACTGCATCCCTGTTCTGGGCCGGTGTCGGCATCTGGCGTGGCAGGGCGCTCGAAAAGAAACACGCTGAGCGTCAGTTCTGAATCCGGGTTCCATCAGGCCTTGAACCATCTCTCACCCCACAACTCCTTGCCGAAGTTCAGCTGTTATGACCAATACAGCCATATCGGAAAACAATTACCACATTCATGCATTAAAGAAAAAAAATCGAAAAATTTACTTGAAACATTTTTGGTTCTGGGCAAGTATTGATGTTTAAGGACAGTTGAGTGCAACTGTCATTTCAAATCAGAAGGAGGTTCATTGATGACTCTCGCAAAGAGACTAGTCCTTTGTACTCTGCTCGGTGCTGCGCTGCCGGTTCTGGCTTTGGCGCAGAGCACCAACCCAGCCTCAGTCGGAGCAACTCCATTGGGGCCAAACGTGGATGTATGGCCGGAGATGCTGACACTCGATAATGGCTTCGGCAACTATGATGTCGATGCCATCGGAAAAGATGCTCAGACACAAAAGGAGGAGTTCGTTTTCTTCGGCGTCTCCAATGACGCCCAGTGCGGCCCGAAAAAAGCTGTCATTTCAGGCACCGGTGTTGAGTTTGCAGTCCGTGATGGTCTGGTGGATGACAATGGCGCCGATTTCCTCGGCGCAGCCGCCATCGCCAACTATGGTGTGGTCAATGGATTCGGCTGGCGTGCCATGGCCGATGGAGATGCCTCCAGCGGGCAGTTCATTGTCGCCATGATTTTCTTCAACAATGAAACTGGCGCAGTGATTGACTTCCCTGGGAACCCGGTCGCGGCTTTTGATTATTGCGAATCTTCAATCGAGGCCAACCTGGTGGACGACCATTACCTCAGCCAGCGCTTCACCCGGGATTGTGCCAAAGTCAGCAACATCTCGCCGGGACGAAACATTCCCTCCTCGACCTCTCACGTGCAGGATCCCTGGTTCCCGAGTGATGCCCATGAGAGCCGTGCGGCTGGTTGCGCAATTCTCTCCAATGGGAATTCTCTGCACGCCATCAATGACCGCAGCCGCCAGGGCGGTGGAGAAGCAGACAAGGGTGCTGTTGAGTACTTCGTCGACAATGGCCTGGTGCCATCTCTCAACAACGGGACCAGCCACCGTGTCAATGTCCACACCGTCACCAGCCCGGATGCAGCCACTTTTGTCGTGAACACCACCCCGACCTTTGTGGACCCGAACACAGGCGGAACCTTTGAAAACTCACAGCCACAGATGGCTGCGGCTGGCAATGGATGGTTTGCAATGCGCTCAAGCAGCGCCGGTGGTGTGGTTGCTTTCTTCCGTAATGATGGCACCCGGATCAAGCAGATCTACGGTTATCCAAACCTTTATCAGGACACCCCGGGCCTTCTGCCTGGCAACGATGACATTGTCATCACCGATGGTGGCAATTCGATTTCGGCGGGTGGCGATATGCTTTATGTCTCCACCAAGTATTCCGCCAACGGGACCGAGGTTCACCGGCCCTGCGTCCTTCGCTTCAAAGTCAATGCAGGCCTGACCGATGTCACTCTGCTTCCGGCCATTATCGCAGATGATGACTTCTCGGCTGCATCAACAGACAACATTCATCATGACACCATGGATGTCGCCGCCAATCCGGTGGGTGACTTCGTGATTGCCTGGCGCCGTGGTGAAGGCGATCTGGGCGGCCCGGTCGTTGCCCGTGTTTACAATGTCGATGGCACACCCGCCACCGGCAGCTTCTATGTTTCTTCTCTGGCCGACCCCACCACCGACCTGTGCCAGAACATGCCGCTGGATGACCGCCAGGTCAAAGCCGGCTTCAATGGCGATGCGGTCTGCGTGAGCTGGTTCACAGCCAATGGTGTGGCTTCAGTCGATGCCCCGGATTGCTCCGGTGCAACCAAGTCCACCTCGATCACTGGCGCGGCCATTTCGACCGCAGCCCGTGTCTTCCAGGTGAATGTCACTTCCAACATCAAGAACTGGGATCTGTACTGAGCCAGATTGATTAGATAAGCCCGAGAGCTTATTCAAGGGGCCGTGCAGGAAACTGTGCGGCCCCTTTTTCATGCAGGCTTCCTGCACCCGGCTCAGCCGGCTGGATGAAAATGGGACTGGATGCGCTCGAGCACCTGCCTGTGGAGGCTCCCAGCAGGCTGAGTTCCATCCAGAATCTCCACCCGGTGGGTCACCCTCTCCTTTTCGAGGATCAGCCGGTAGGCGGCCTGGACCGACCGAAGAACTTCTTCCCGTTCGAACAGCTCCTGATCCTGGCCACGGCTGCGAATTCGCGACAAACACTCCGCAATGGGGGTATCGATAAAAAACAACAGGTCCGGCCGCGGGAAAATCGAATGAAGCGCTTCCAGCCAGTCCCGATCCGGCCCATCCTGGTAAGCCAGAGTGGAGTGGAGGTAACGGTCCTGCAGGATCCATCCACCCGAATCGAGTGTGGCCTCGATGCCGCCCTCCGAGAATACATGCTGGCAGCGGTCGGTGGTAAAAGCCAGCGCCAGGGTGCGCCGGTCCAGGCTGATCTGTCCCTTGAGAGCCTGGCGGCAGATTTCTCCGAATGGGCCATGGGTTGGCTCAGCAGTCGACCGGATCAGGGCTTGATCGCCCAGAAGGCCACGGAGAGCGCTCTCCAGCAGCTTCACCTGGGTGGTGGTCCCGGCTCCATCCAGCCCTTCAAAAACAATCCAGCGCCCTTTCATTCCACCTCTTCCTCTCCAGCCACCTTTGGGGCAGCCATGGAACCATGTTAAACAGGTGGAGGTTAAATAACAAAGGCGCATCACAAAAATGAGCGGGGCGATCCCCCGGGGTGGTCGAGCTGGGCTTGAGGGCGGCCTGAATTCGCTGAATGGGGGAAGTTATTCAAGGAAGTTTCGGTTATGATGCCTCGCCAAAAAAGGGGTTGTCTTCAAGAAGCCTGAAGGTTAAGGTGAATTTAACCCGAACGACTTGATTTTCTCTTCTGCCAGGGAGCGATGCAGCCACCCATGGCGGTTGGAAAGCCAGGTTGTATCTGTGCAGCACGATCCCGAAGGCAGACAGCAGCAAGTCGATCTGGGCGCCCCGGCCAGGGGATCAGGAGAAGTGCCGCTTATCTGAGGCGGGTGTATCCAGATGGAGACAGCTGCGGCAATCTCGACGAAATGAGAATTCTGATGCGTAAAAGAGGATGGGTTTAAGACAATGACGGGTAACCGCCCCCTCACCCGGACCGGACTTTATGATCCGATCCATGAACATGACAGCTGTGGTGTGGGATTTGTCGCGGACATCAAAGGCCGAAAGTCCCGCGGGATCATTGTGGATGCCCTTGAGATCCTGCGCAACCTCGAACATCGCGGCGCCTGCGGATGTGATGCTCTGACCGGAGATGGCGCCGGCATCCTGATCCAGATACCTCAGGACTTCATGTCGCGTGTTGCGGATGAATGCCGCATCGCACTTCCTCCAGCAGGTGAGTATGGGACCGGGATTGTTTTTTTCCCCACTGAAGCAGCCGATCGGGATTTATGCCTGAAAACCTTTGAGCGCATCATCCGGGAGGAAGGTCAGACACTCCTCGGGTGGCGGGAAACCCCAACCAACAGCGGCTGCATCGGCCATGTGGCGCGCCGTGTGGAACCCTTGATGCGCCAGGTGTTCATCGGCAGAGGAGACTGCCCGAAAACCGATGACTGGGCTTTCGAACGCAAGCTTTATGTCATCCGCAAGCGGGTCGAAAACGAAATCCGCGGCTCGAACATCCGCCAGGCCAATTATTTTTACCTCCCCAGCCTGTCATCACGGACCATTGTTTACAAAGGCCTGCTGCTGGCGGATCAGGTGTGCCGCTATTACCCGGATCTGGCAGCGGAGGATATGGTGTCCGCGCTGGCGCTGGTTCACCAGCGTTACAGCACCAACACCTTCCCAACCTGGGATCTGGCGCACCCCTTCCGCTTCCTGGCTCACAATGGGGAAATCAACACACTGCGCGGAAACATCAACTGGATGCACGCACGGGAAACACTTCTGGATTCCCCCCTGTTCGGAGAGGACTTGAAAAAAATCTTCCCGGCAATCGTGCCGAGAGGAAGCGATTCAGCTACCCTCGACAATGTCCTGGAGATGATTGTTCTGGGCGGCCGCCCCCTCGAACATGCCATGATGATGCTGATTCCGGAACCCTGGGATGGGCATGAATCCATGGCGGATGACCGGAAGGCGTTTTATCAATACCACTCCTGCCTGATGGAACCCTGGGATGGCCCGGCTTCCATTGCCTTTACCGATGGAATCCGGATCGGGGCGGTGCTCGACCGCAATGGCCTGCGCCCTTCACGTTATACAGTCACCCGTGATGACCGTGTCGTCATGGCTTCGGAAACTGGCGTGCTTCAAATCCCGCCGGAGAATGTCGCCATGAAAGGGCGCCTGCAGCCCGGGCGCATGTTCTTTGTCGATCCGGAACAGGGACGGATCATCACCGACGAAGAACTCAAGCAGCGCCTGATCGACCGTCGGCCATACCGGCGCTGGCTTCAGGAGAATCTGGCGGATATTCGCGACCTGCCGGAACCTGCTGGAAAGGGTCCGGCACCGGAAAAAACCTCCCTGCTCGAAAGACAGCAGGTGTATGGATATTCAAGGGAAGACCTGCGCATGCTTCTGGCTCCCATGGCGATGGATGGAATTGAAGCCGTCGGGTCGATGGGAAACGATGCTCCGCTGGCGGTGCTCTCGAACAAAGCGCCACTGCTCTACAATTATTTCAAGCAGCTCTTTGCCCAGGTCACGAACCCGCCGCTGGATGCCATACGCGAGGAGCTGGTCACATCACTGATCAGCACTCTGGGTTCGGAAGGAAACCTGTTTGCCGAAACTCCTGAGCAGTGCCGCCTGCTCAGCCTGCCATACCCGCTTTTGACCAACCGGCGGATGCAGCAGATCCGGGAAGTGAACCGCGATGGATTGCGCTCGGTGGAGATCTCCATGCTCTGCCGGGTCTCTGAGGGAGTCCGCGGCCTTGAAGACCGTCTCGAATCAATTTTCCAGGAGGCATCGGATGCGATATCTTCCGGAGCCACTATCCTGATCCTCAGTGACCGTGGCCTCGATCGGGAGCATCTGCCGATCCCCAGCCTGCTGGCGACCGCCGCCCTGCATCATCATCTGGTGCGTGAAGGAACCCGCACACAGGTGGGGCTGGTTGTTGAAACCGGCGAGGCGCGGGAGGTTCATCATTTCGCCCTGCTGGCAGGATATGGCGCGGGCGCGATCAACCCCTATCTGGCCTTTGAATGCCTCGAGCAGATGATCGACGAAGGCGAAATCAACGGCATCGATCTCGAAACCGCTGTCCAGAAATTTATCAAAGCGGCCAACAAAGGCATCCTCAAGGTGATGTCGAAGATGGGGATATCGACCCTGCAGAGTTATCGCGGCGCCCAGATCTTCGAAGCGGTCGGATTGAACAGCCGCCTGATTGACCGATACTTCACTGGAACCGCCTCCAGAATCCAGGGAGTTGATCTGCCCGATGTTTATCGCGAATGCCTGGAGCGATTCCGCTACGCTTTCCCGCAGCATGATGCCCGTGGCGCCCGCCCGCTGGTCAGCGGTGGACAGTATGCCTGGCGCCGGGATGGCGAATACCACCAGCACAATCCACTGACCATCGCCAAACTTCAGGAAGCCACACGGCGGAATCACCGGCCCACCTGGGAGGAGTTCACCGAGCTGGTCGACAACCACGAGCATAATCTGTCCACACTCCGCCGCCTGCTCGACTTCAAGGAGGTTCACCCCCCGGTCCCGCTCGATGAGGTCGAAAGTGTCGACTCCATCCTGCGGCGCTTCAAAACAGGCGCGATGTCTTTCGGCTCGATCAGCAAAGAAGCCCACGAAACCATCGCGGTCGCAATGAACCGCATTGGAGGAAAGAGCAATACCGGCGAGGGTGGAGAGGATCCCGGGAGATTTGTGCGGGATGAGAATGGGGACTGGCGCCGCAGCGCTATTAAACAGGTTGCATCAGGACGGTTCGGGGTCACCAACAGTTATCTGGTCAATGCCGATGAGCTGCAGATCAAGATGGCCCAGGGAGCCAAACCCGGCGAGGGCGGCCAGCTGCCGGGCCATAAAGTGGACAAAGTCATCGCACGGGTGCGCCATTCCACTCCCGGTGTGCAGCTGATATCGCCCCCGCCTCACCATGACATCTACTCCATCGAGGATCTGGCCCAGCTGATTCATGACCTTAAAAACGCCAACCGTTACGCCCGGGTGAGTGTGAAACTGGTCGCCGAAGTCGGTGTTGGAACTGTGGCCGCGGGTGTGGCCAAGGGGAAAGCCGATGTCGTTCTGGTCAGCGGCCAGGATGGAGGAACCGGCGCCAGCCCGCAGACCTCGATCAAACATGCCGGGCTTCCCTGGGAGCTTGGCCTGGCAGAAACCCATCAGACACTGCTGATGAACGATCTGCGCAGCCGGATCGTCGTCGAAACCGATGGACAGCTGAAAACCGCCAGGGATGTCGCCATCGCCTGCCTGCTGGGGGCCGAAGAGTTCGGTTTCGCCACCACTGCGCTGATCACCCTCGGGTGCATCATGATGCGCAAGTGCCATCTCAACACTTGCCCGGTAGGCGTCGCCACCCAGGACCCGAGGCTGCGCGCCAAATTCACCGGCAAGCCCGAGCATGTCATCAACTTCCTGACTTTCATCGCCGAGGATCTGCGCAAGATCATGGCACGGCTGGGCTTCCGGACTATCAATGAGATGGTCGGGCATGTCGAATGCCTCGACACCCAGCTGGCCATCAATCACTGGAAGAGCCAGGGGCTTGACCTGACTCCTCTGCTGACCAAACCCCAGGTGCCCGCATCTTATGGCACCTATTGCAGCCAGTCCCAGAACCATGATCTGGATAAGGCGCTCGATAACACCCTCATCGATGAAATCCTGCCGATGCTCGAGAAGGACGGCAAAGCTGAAAAACATTACCCCATCCGGAATATCAATCGGACTGCGGGAACCATGCTGTCGAGTGAGATCACACGCCGTTACGGGCCGGATGCGCTCGAAGAAGATTCTGTGATCCTGCATTTCACCGGATCAGCGGGGCAGAGCTTCGGAGCGTTTTCGGTCAAAGGGCTGACCCTTGAGGTCGAAGGCGACGCCAATGATTACTTCGGCAAAGGCTGTTCCGGATCGAAGATGATCATTTTCCCGGACCGCCGCTCAGCCATCGAACCGGAAAAGAACATCGTTATCGGCAATGTCGCATTCTATGGCGCCACCAGCGGTGAAGCCTATGTTCGAGGAATGGCGGGCGAGCGATTCTGTGTGCGCAACAGCGGCATTCGCGCGGTGGTCGAAGGTGTCGGAGACCATGGATGCGAGTATATGACCGGAGGAGTGGCGGTGATCCTGGGGCCGACCGGAAGAAACTTCGCAGCTGGAATGAGCGGTGGCTGCGCCTTTGTGTGGAATCCGGATGGAACCTTCGCGACACGCTGCAATCAGGAAATGGTGGACCTCGAAGAAGTGGAGGATCCCGCCGACATCGACCTTCTTAAAGGGCTGGTCGAAAAGCATCTGGCTTATACCGGAAGTTCTGCCGCCGACAGGATCCTGAAAGACTGGAAAAAGAGCCTTCCCCATTTTGTCAAAGTCATGCCGATTGAATACAAACGCGCACTGGCCGGGATCGAACGCGAAAAGAACGGCAAAGCGGATGTCGATGAAGGAGTGCTCGAGGAGGTTGCAACCCGTGGGTAAAATTACCGGCTTCCTGGAATTTCCGCGTGAAACCGCCTCTTACCGGCCGGTGGAAGAACGCATCCGGGATTACATTGAAGTGGTGCAGGCTTTCCCTGATGACAAGCTGCAGATTCAGGGGGCGCGCTGCATGGATTGCGGGACTCCCTTCTGCCATACCGGCTGCCCTCTGGGCAACATGATCCCCGACTGGAATGACCTGGTGTACCGTGGCAAATGGAAAGAAGCCATCGAGCGCCTGCATTTTACCAATAACTTTCCCGAGTTCACCGGGCGAGTCTGTCCGGCTCCCTGCGAGAAGGCCTGCGTCCTCGGGATTATTGAACCCCCGGTCAGCATCAAGCAGATCGAAGTGGGGATCATTGAACATGCTTTTGCCCATGGTTACATAATTCCACATCCCCCATTGCAGCGCACAGGGAAAAAAGTGGCGGTGATCGGCTCCGGTCCCGCCGGGCTTGCCTGTGCTGCCCAGCTCAATCTCGCCGGACATACAGTCACTGTGTTCGAACGGTCGGATCGGATCGGGGGGCTGCTGATGTATGGCATCCCCGATTTCAAACTCGATAAAAGCGTGGTGCAACGCCGCCTGCATCTGATGGAGCAGGAAGGAATCATTTTCAAACCCGGCACCTGGGTGGGGAGAAACTTCCCGGCCGGACGCCTCAAAGAGTTCGACGCGACTGTGATCGCGGTCGGCTCGACTCAGGCACGCGACCTGTCGATTCCCGGGCGGGAGCTGGACGGGGTCCATCTGGCCATGGATTTTCTGCCTCAACAGAACAGGCGCAACCAGGGCGATGCCATCCCCGAAGGATCCAGCATCACCGCCAAAGGCAAGCATGTGGTGGTGATCGGCGGGGGTGACACAGGGTCAGACTGCATCGGAACTTCGATCCGCCAGGGCGCTTTGTCTGTCACCAACATCGAAATATTCCCGCGGCCTCCGGAAGAACGGACCGAGACCATGCCCTGGCCATACTATCCCATGATCCTTCGGACTGAATCCTCCCATCAGGAAGGTGTCCAGCGTGAATGGAGCATCCTGACAAAAGAATTTGCCGGCTCGAACGGGCGTGTCGAAAAGCTGCGGGCCACCCGCCTCGAGTATGAAACCGATGAAAATGGCCGTCAGCGTTCCAGGGAAGTCGAGGAGTTCGATATCCCAGCTGATCTGGTGCTGCTGGCACTCGGATTTGTCGGGCCTGAAAAGAATGGCTTGATCGATGACCTGGGGCTGGCTCTGGATGAGCGGGGAAATATCCTCGGAGATCAGGATTACATGACATCGAAGCCCGGCATCTTTGCCTGCGGAGATGCGCGCCGAGGGCAGTCTCTGGTCGTATGGGCGATAGCCGAAGGGCGCGAGGCCGCGCGGAGTGTCGATCACTATCTCATGGGCCAATCGGTCCTGCCGGTGTTCGATGCGCGCCGCTTGAGCCTGCCTCCGAGGCGCTGAAAACACCATGCTGTTTGCTTCAGGTGTTTCCAATTCACGCGATCTCGATACCGCACTCAAATCGATTTACACACAGATCGAAGGCGCCATGGGTGGGTACCAGACCGATCTTGCCATCATTTTCACCACCGCTGATTATGCCGATGACTGCCAGGAGATCAGCCGCCGGATCCGGGAGCGTTACAGTCCAGGCGTCTTTCTGGGCTGCACCGGCTGTGGAATCATCGGAGGCAGCCAGGAATACGAAGAGCAGCCAGCCATTTCTCTGCTGGTCGGTTCCCTTCCCGGAGTAGAAATCGCCCCCTTTCGCCTGACACAGGAAGACCTTCAGGGAATCACTGACATCGAGGATGCCAGGAGGCTTTTCGGCGTTTCTCCCGAAGATCGGCCGAATTTTTTCCTCTTTCCTGATCCATTCTCGATTCATGCACTGAATCTGCTCTCGATTCTCGACCGGTTTTATCCCTCATCCGTCAAGCTGGGCGGGATCGCCAGTGCGGGGTTTCAGCCTGAATCAAACCGTTTTTATCTCAATGATGAGACCTTCACGGATGGCCTGGTCGGCATGGCGCTGCAGGGTGACATTGAGGTCGCCCCAATAGTTTCGCAGGGCTGCCGCCCCATCGGGTCTCCTTTTCTGGTGACAGATGCTGAGCAGAATATTCTGCGCAAGCTGGGGAACCGTCCCGCTCTGGAAGCCCTTCAGGAGCTTTTTATCTCCCTCTCTGAAGAGGATATGAACCTGGCTCAGACCGCGCTCCTGATGGGAGTGGTGATCGATGAATACAAGACCGAATTTCAACGCGGTGATTTTCTGATCCGCAACCTGATCGGTGCCGACCCCTCCAAAGGTTCTCTGGTGATCAATGACAATGTGGGAATCGGGCAGACAATCCAGTTCCAGGTGCGCGATGCCCGTTCCGCCGCAGAGGACCTCGAGTATCTTCTGTCCTCCAGGCCGGAATCATGGAATGGGCGCCAGCCTCTGGCCGCTTTTATCTTCAGCTGCAATGGGCGTGGGGAGAGGCTGTTTTCAAGCCCGAACCACGATATCTCCCTGATTCGGAAATGGACCGGGGTTTCCCCGGCGGCGGGTTTCTTCTGCGCGGGAGAAATCGGGCCGATTGGCGGAAAAAGCTTTATCCATGGATTTACCAGCAGCATTGGGTTTATTCTACCGGGATCATGACAGACACACTCAAGAGAACCCGCCTCGCCCCCCTGCAGGAAGACCAGGGGGCACGCTTTGTCCCCTTCGGCGGCTGGGAACTGCCGGTAATGTACACCTCGATTGTCGAAGAGGCCGATGCGGTCCGAAACCACTGTGGAATGTTCGATGTCTCTCACATGGGCAGATTGTTCGTCTCCGGGGAAAAGGCTCTGGCCTCGCTGGATTCGATTCTTTCACGCGATCTCACCAGCCTGGCGGTCGGCCGGCAGCGTTACAGCCTGCTGCTGAATGAAGAAGGCGGAATCCTGGATGACCTGATGGTGGCGCGGATCGCCGAGGAAGAATTTCTTCTGGTGGTCAATGCAAACAACCTTTCCGGGGATTTCATCTGGCTGGATCAGCACCTTGATCCGGAATGCCCCCTCACAGACCGTTCCGAAAGCACCCTCATGATCGCCCTGCAGGGGCCTGAATCCGAACAGCACCTGTCCGGGCTGGTCGGACAGGATCTGTCGCAGATGCGTTTCCTTCATGTCATGGAAGGGCAGTTCGAAGATGCGCCGGTCCTGATGTGCCGCAGTGGATATACCGGCGAAGATGGCTTTGAGATCATCCTGCCGATCGAGGCCGGGCTGGTTCTCTGGACCAGCCTGTCAGAACGGGGAGTGAAGGCCTGCGGGCTGGGAGCACGGGACCTGTTGCGCCTCGAGGTCGGTTATTCCCTGCATGGCCATGAACTCAGCCCAGCCACCATGCCGACCGAATGCGGGCTGGAGTGGGCTTTGTCCAAAAAGAACCCCTATATCGGCCGCCAGGCGATTCTCGATAACCCTCCCCGCACCGAATTGATCGGTTTTATCTGCGAGCAGAAAGCCATTCCCCGTGCGGAGTTCCCGGTGGCGGTGGATGGCGAAGAAGTCGGGCATGTCACCAGTGGCGGTTTATCCTCGAGGCTGCCGAATGGATTCGGATTAGCCCGGGTCCGCAAAGATTCGGTTGGAGAAAACCTCGAGGTCCTGATTCGCGGGAAATCCATACCGGCGAAACGGGCCAAGGTTCCCTTCATTCCTGACCGGGTTAAACGTTAAGAGGCAGGGCCGGGAAATAACGGGCCATGAATCAGGATTGCGCGGATCGGAAAACACGCCAGATCTTCATGGGATACCCATAGTCCCTCAGCTCGACTTCGCCAAGGTCTTCCCCTTCAAACATCCCATGTGTCAGCTGCCAGGTTGAATCGCTCACCAGGAGCGGGATCTCACGCTGCTTGGCAACCGCTTCGAGGCGCGAAGCCACATTGACTGTCTGGCCAATGACAGTGTAACTCAGGCGGTCAGGAGTCCCGATGCTGCCCGCTGTCACTGTTCCGCTGTGAGCCACCACGACATATTCGATCAATGACTGATGCCGTCTCGCACGTTCACGGTTCAATTCCCCAAGACGGTCGTGGATGTCCAGAGAGGCTGCCACCGCTTTGCAGGCATGGTCCTCCAGATCGAGGGGCGCATTGAATACAGCCATGACCATATCCCCGATATACTTGTCGATCGTCCCGCCATGGACACGGATTGCACCCACAACATTCCGGAATACCTCATTGAGCAGAGCCACAATCCCACTCGGAGGAAGTGTGGCACTCATGCGGGTAAATCCCCGGATATCGACCATCAGGATGGTGACTTCACGGTTTTCACCTTCGATTTGTATGCCACCCGGAGCTTCAAGGATCTTTTCCATGACCTGCGGGCTGACATAACGACCGAACAGATCCCGTGCCCTCTCTCCGCTCTGCAGAGCCTCAGCCATCTGGTTGAAATCACGTGTGATCTGGCCGATTTCGTCTTCCAGACTGGTCTCTATCGACTGCTCAAGATCCCCCTGAGAGACCCGGTTCATGGCGCTGGCCAGGGCTTCGAGCGGCTGCGTGATATCACGGCACCTTCGCTCGGCCAGGACCGAGGCCAGAAACAAACCCAGGAGGGTCGCCACTGCCGGAGGAATCAGGCCATGCATCAGCAGGTTCCTCAGCACATGCCACAAAGCGACATCGATTTTGAGGAGTGCAACCACTTTCCTGGATTTATCCCGGATCGGAGCATAACCGCAGAACCACCAGCCCCGTTCATCCCAGGTCGGCCAGAAATCGGCGGCAGGTTCGCTCGCACTGGCGGCGATCTGGGGGTAGCGGCCAAAGTAATGCTCAGTCCCGCACAATTCAGGCTGGTCAGATAAAACAATGCGTCCATACCCCCGCCGATCTGTTCGCACCAGAGTCGAGTAGTGCGTAATCGCCCGGCTGAGATCCCATTGAGGCATCCAGGTCCGGATGAAGGTATCGATCCGGCCCTGAAGCTGATGATAGATTTCCGAATGGATGGATGCACGAACCGGCTCCAGCTGGGCATGCAAATCCCCATCGATTTCAAAGGAGATCCTCTCCGCCATGACTGCCAGCTCATCCGGGAGGTTGGCCGCCCTCTCGATGGTGATCACACAGGCAAACCCAATGCTCAGCACGACCATGGTCAGGAGGAAAACCTCCACATAGCTGAGAATCAGCTTGCGCTTCAGACTCCGCGCAACCCATTTCCTGATTCGATTGGTTAGGATCATCGATTCATTCCAGAGAATCCAATAAAACGGATCATCCTAACAGGTTGGCGGGCAGCTCTCCATACTCCAGCCATCCCCCTGGCGTTTTGATATAAAGATCTCGTCATGTAGAGCCTCATTTCGGCAGGAGCACAGCAAGACATGCCCTTTCGGAGAACGAGGAATCAGCCCGCCATGAATTACAGGGCTTGCTTTTTCCTGAATCATGAATTAGCGTTCACTCATAATCTGAATGAAAACTGGATGGCGGCGGGTTCGTCTCCCACTCCTTCCGGGAAAGATGGCACAGTGCAGACAACCACCAGGCCTCAACGCAAAAACGGTGGAAGGGCAACCCTCAAAGATATCGCCGAAGCCACCGGATGGAGTGTCAACACCATTTCGGCAGTGCTGAACGAACGCCGCACCAAAGCGCGTGTCAGCGAAAAAACACGGCAAACCATCCAGGAGGTTGCACGCTCCCTCGGTTACCGGCGCAACACCGCTGCCTCTTTGCTGGCGGGTGGCAGGACCCGCACACTCGGGGTTCTGCTGGACACCCTCGCCAACAATTTCGGCGCTCCCCTTGCCGAAGCTTTCGAAAGTGAAGCCGCCGCCAAAGGATACCAGTGCTTTCTGGGATGCACCCGCTTCGATGGATTTCGAAAACTGGATTATATCGAGCGCTTCCTGAGCCATAATGTCGAGGGCCTCCTGCTTATTGGAGTCTGGCTCGATCCCGAAGTGGAAGTCGCCCTCAACTCGGTGCTCTCGACAAATACCCCACTGGTCACAGTGGACCTCCCCTGGGCCGACCACGATGTTCCTCTGATCTGCGGCAATCATTACATGGGTGGAAAAATTCTGGCCAGGCACCTGCTCAAAACCGGGCACAGGGATATCCTGTATCTCTGCCCGCCAGACACTCTGCATCTGTCCTCGATCCGCGAAAGGATCCGCGGGATGAGTTCCGCTGTCGAGGAGCAGGCCTGCCCCGAAACTGTTTTTCGTATCATCGAAACCCCTGGCAAAAGCCTCGAGGATGTGGAGGTCGCACTCAACCCGTACCTCCTGAGGGAAAACTGGCCAAGCGTCATCGCAGCCGGGCATGACCTTCATGCATTCCGTGTCATCGAGGTTCTGAAAACAAGGGGGCTGCGGGTTCCCGAGGACATTGCAGTGGTTGGATATGATGACATTCAGCATGAGCTGCTCTGGTCGCTGGGAGTGGAATCCTCTCAGGTGCTTCCGATACCAATTCCAATCACCACAGTACGCCAGCCGGTCCGTGAAATGGGTCGTGAGGCGGCACGCCTGCTGATTGACCGGATTGAAAAGGGCCAGCAGAGCGGCGGCTACCAGGTCATGATCGATGTGGAACTTGTGGTCCGTTCTTCCTGCAGCCTTCCGGAATGGGCACACTCCCCGGCCCAGTGCCTGACAGGCTGACCACCCCTCCTGAAGCCCTTTGAGTGAGCGTTCGCCTGCCCAGACTTTCTCCAGATATGGCAAAGGCCCTGAATTCAACTGATAACCCTTTGATATAATTCGCTTTATAAATTAATTGGAATTCTTCACCCATTTTTGTTCTTGACAAACCGGGGTTGCAGAGACTAGATTAGCGTTAACTCAGAGTACGACTGATATCATTTCAACCTGAACTGGACTGGAGGAAAAAATGAAAACAGCATTCGGACTTTTTCTGATGATCCTGACTGTGAGTTTCCCGGGGCACACCGCCACCGTGACAGTGTCTGGAGGAAGCGGGCTTCAGGCTGCAATCAACAGCGCGAACCCTGGCGATGTGGTTGAGATAACCGACAGCCAGACCTACAGCGAAGATGTGTTTATCAATAAACCCCTCACTGTTCGTGGAGCGGATGGCCAGCGCCCCACCATTGTTGCCACGAATACCTCGACCCGCGGGCACCTCGGAGAGATTGGCCAGCTCGTACAGATTTCCCAGGGCGGCAGCTGGAACGCGGACAACCAGGGACTTTACATCGAATCCGATAATGTCACCTTGTCAAACCTGGTGATTTCCAATCCTGCCGGTTTGAACAATCCAGCCAATGCAGTCGATGTTCCGGCCGCACTTACCATCGTGGGAGATAATGCCACCATCGACAACTGTGAGATTTCGGCCAGCCCGAATGGCGGGCAGGATGACTGCGCTGTGTTTGTCGGTGAAGGGGATCTCACCGCTTTTACTGGCTCTCCCTATGCCGGCCAGCAGCCTCAAACCACCAACAACCTCAAAATCCAGAATTGCCAAATCACCGATGGGCGCCGCGGAATCTATGTTCCGGATATTGGAGCCATGCTGTCCGATATTTCACAAGCCGGCAGCTCCCAGGTGCGCCTCAGAGCTGAAAACGCCCTTGTGTCCAACACCACCATTGAAGTGGCCCGGCGTGCTTACCAGCCCATTGGGGCAAAGAGCTGGACCTTCCAGGATTCTTCGCTGAAGGTCCGTGCCACCAATAACCAGGATGCGATCCGTGCCCAGGGAGGATCCACTACTTTTATCAACTGCTTCATCGGGTCACCGGCAAACCGTTCCATCAACTGCCAGGCCTTTGTCGCGGTCGGAGGAGGACTGATTGACCTGGCCTTCGACCACTGCACCATCTGCGGTGGAGGAAACAATGGCGAACAGAATCTGATCGATGATGCGAACCTGGCTTTTTCCCACTGCATTGTCAGTTCAACCGGGCCAAACCCGACCGCCTTCACTTTCCAGCGTCGTGTGTCTCTGATGACCAGCGGTATTTCGTATGATTTCATCGGGCCGGCGCCCTATGCCGATGCGGGCTCTTTTCCGGGCCGTGAAACCCTGCCCACCTCCTTTACCTTCCAGATGGATCACTGCGATGTATACAACCCCGCTGCAAGCCCGATCCCCTGGCGCACAGCCATCATGATGAATGAACTCGCACCGGAATTTTCCAATGCCGCTCCTTATTCCGGGACCTTTTACTTCAGCAATCATGTCATCCTGACCAACAGCATCATTACCGCCGATATCGGTCTGATGGATGGAACTCAGATGCTGCCCGCAGTATCCGGCGCATTTGGAACAGAACCGCCATTTTACTCAAACCAGTCCTCCGTTGTGGTGCTCAACAATATTTTCAATTCGAAAAATGGTGATCCGGACACCAAGCGGGTCCGCCTTGTGTCTGGAAACGGGTATACTGTCAATGGAGTTGATCTTCCGTATGCCTATACCGCAGGACAGCTGCTCGGGCCGGATGTCGCGGAACAGTACACCCCGAACTTCCTCGACCGCGATCCGCTCTATCCGGCGATCGGGCAGTGTGATGATCCTGCCGGGTGGCTGCCAGGAGATGAAACATTGCGCACAGCCGGGACCGATGGCAGCCCAATCGGATCCCAGCTCGAGCCTGTGTCGAATGTGTTGAATTGGAATCTGTATTGATTCGAGTGGTTGAGAGCCTGCCTGAAGGCTCTTAGAAATAACTGGAAGCCAGGGAGGCTGCCATGAAAAAAAATCAGAAATATGGCTTTACTCTGATCGAACTGCTGATCGTCATTGCGATCATCCTGATCCTGATCGCGATTGCCCTGCCCAATTTCCTGGAGGCGCAGATTCGCGCCAAAGTGGCTGCCGCGAAAGGAACTCTGAAATCGGTGCAGGTGGCCTTGGAATCCTATGGCCTTGATAACAAGCCTTACAAGGAGCCAAGGCCCAACTTCAACCCCGCCCTGCGGAACCGATACGGCCCTTACCCGCCCTATGGCGTGAACCGTACCGGAAGGACCGCCAGCCTGAGCTGCGGCACCAATTATGATCCCGGCTGCCTGAACCTCCTGACCACACCGGTCCGGTACTTTGTCACCACAACCTCTGTCATCGATCCGTTCCAGATGGCGGAAGGCAGCGCGAACGATGACACCTCAAGGCGTCCATTCGGTTATTACAACCCAGGTCATAAATCGGTGGAGGGCAAATTCCTCTTCTGGCACATGGCGAACCCTCAGCGGAGAAATCCGGCCTCTTTTTCCGACTACTGGGTGTATTCGGTCGGGCCGGACAGCTGCTCCAATGCCGATGGCGATTTCATGTTCTGCTGGACAGAAGACTATCGCAAAAACAACTTCCCCGATGGCACCTACTGGGAATACAGCCCCACCAATGGAAGCAAAAGTGGCGGGGACATCCACCTGTTGCAGGGGATTGGGGTCATCAACTGATTTAATCATCCATTTGCGGAGCGGATTTTTTCCGCTCCGCTTTTTTTTGTCTCCATATAAAATATCATAACATGCTCATAATATTGTAATTATAAAATATAACTTGACATTATATCTGAACTAATTTACCTTTCATCTTGCCTCACATCTGATGTCCTTGCGATACGGGTCGGTTGCCGGGTTTGCCAAACCAGAAAGAAGTCCGGTGGTGGAATGAAATCGACACGCAGCGCATCCTTTTCCTCCATCACCCCCGCCAGACAATAGATTCGGGCGATCGAGAGATCACTCGTGAATTGGTCGTCCATCGGCAGAGAAAAAGATTTTCTCTGCGATGGCTTCTCCTCAGGTGAAGGCCCGGTTCCCTCCCCTCGGGGTCCGGGCCTTCTTCCGGGGCCTGTCTGCTTGACGGTTGCTGAGGGATAGAGAAAATCCGGTGTGAGAAAGACGCACACACAAAGCGAAAGGCTGACATCGGTTTGGATCTCGCCCACAAGACCCGCCTGACAACCTCGGTGGTCGTCCCGGTCTACAACGCAGGAGAGTCTCTCATCAGGCTTCTGGATGCACTTGCCATGCAGTCCCGGATTCCGGATGAAATTGTGGTGGTGGATGACGGCTCGACCGACTGCTCGGGAGACATTGCCCGGCAGTGGCATCACCGCCATCCCGAAATCCTCCTTCAGGTCATTCAGCAGGCTAATCAGGGGCCGGCTGCCGCACGCAACCGTGGCACCCATCAGGCAACCGGCGACCTGGTAGTTTTTATCGACAGCGACTGTATTCCACTCTCGGACTGGCTGGAGAAAATGGCTGCACCTTTCGCAGATCCGGAAGTGGTGGGAGTGCAGGGAGCCTACCGTTGCAATCAGCCGGAGTGGATCGCGCAGTTCAGCCAGCTCGAAATTGAGGAAAGATACACCCGCATGTTGCGTTCCCCATCCATCGATTTCATCGGCACCTATGCGGCAGCTTACCGGCGCCAGATTTTCTTCGAAAAGGGGGGATTCGATACACGCTTCCCGATGGCCAGCGGCGAGGATGCCGAATTTTCTTTCCGTCTTGCAGACCATGGGCTGCGCATGGTGTTTGCGCCTGAGGCTTTTGTGTATCACAGCCATCCGGATACATTGAAACGTTACCTCCGGCAAAAATACTGGCGGGCCTACTGGCGCAACCTGATCTACCGCCAGCATTTCTCACGCATGTGGAAGGATTCCTACACACCCAACACACTGAAAATTCAGACCCTGCTCGGGATGCTCTTTTTCCCGAGTCTGGCTGCAATCCCACTGGCCTCCTGGGGCTGGATGGTCCCGGTGGGGATACTCGCCGCGATATTCGCCCTGACTCTTCCCTTCACTTTCTGGGTGGCGAAACAATCCAGGACAATTGCCCTGGGGTCCCCTCTGATCCTGTTTCTGCGTTCGTTTGTTCTGGCAATCGGCGCAGCACATGGTTTTTTCATGGGGCTGTGGGTCAGGAAGGAGTATGATGGGGTCCAGACTCCTCAGGCATAGATCCACCTTCCCGGAGAGAGCAGACACTCACATCCGGAAATGGGCTGGAGCGCGCCATGGCAGGTGAGGCTCGAAAAAGTCTTTCACCCTTTCAGCTCAGCCTGCGCAGGCTGCTGGCAAATCCAACTGCCATGACCGGCCTGCTGATCCTGCTGGTGCTGTATTTCCTGGCGCTTTTTTCCTCCTTTTTCTCGCTGGCCGATCCGGTCAAATCGAATCTGGATTCGTCCTATCACCCGCCCAACTGGTTTCATTTCTTCGATGAAGAAAGGCAATTCCACTGGCGGCCTTTTGTCTATGGGATGGAGTGTGTCGATCTCGACTACCTGAAATATGAACCGGTCCTGGAAAAGAAATATCCATTGCGTTTCTTCGCGGAGGGATACCCTTACCGATTGTGGGGCCTGTTCGAGTGCACACGCCATTTCATACAGGTTGAAACAGGGGGAGAATTCCACCCGCTGGGCTGTGATTCCCTGGGCCGGGATGTGTGGTCACGCCTGTTGAGCGGATCAAGGGTTTCGCTCTCTGTGGGGCTTCTGGGCATTCTGATCACTTTGACCCTGGGCACACTCATGGGAGGCATTGCGGGATACTTCGGGGGTTGGACCGATGTGCTGCTGATGCGTTATGTCGAGTTGATCCTCTCCATCCCGGGATTATACCTGATCCTGGCTCTGAGAGCGGTTTTCCCTCAGCACCTGAACTCCGTTCAAGTTTACCTGCTGATCGTTGTGATCCTCGGCTTCATCTTCTGGGCCGGGCTGTCGAGGGTGATACGTGGGATGGTCTTGTCACTCCGCGAAAGGGAGCATGTGCTGGCGGCGCGTGCGATCGGGGCATCGCATCTGCGAATCCTGGTCCGCCATATCCTCCCCGGAACCTTCACCTATCTGATTGTTGCCGGAACCATCATGGTTCCAAGCTATATCCTCGGGGAGGTTTCTCTCTCTTTTCTGGGGGTTGGCATCGAAGAGCCGCAGGCGTCCTGGGGGCTGATGCTCAAGGAAGCGCAGGATGTTCAGGTGCTGGATGATTTCCGATGGATTCTCTCCTCCGGTGTGGCCATTTTCATCACCGTTTTCGCATTCAACTTTCTGGGAGATGGACTGCGGGATGCTTTCGATCCACGCAAGGACTGACACTCCGATCATTAGCGCCAGCCCGCGCCACCTCCCCGGCTGATTGGCAGTATTGAATTACCGATATCCTTGAGAGACAATGCATTTTCCGAATCTCGCAAGAGGTCAATCGGTTCAATAAAGATCGGGATGGAGGCTGGTCCAATGGTTCTTCGCATCGGAATTGTCGGCATGGGCGGTATCGGAAATGTTCATGCAGGGGTTTACCGGGAGCTGCCCGACACAGAAATTGTCGCGGTCTGCGACATCATCAAGGAAAAGGCCGACAAAGCAGCGGCGGATTACAGTGCCCGGCCCTTTTACAGTGTTCAGGAAATGCTGGACAGCGGGATCGAGCTCGATGCAGTCAGCATGACCACCGCCGGTGTTGAAAATGGCGGCGACCATTACACGCCGACCATGGAACTGCTCGGTGCGGGATTGCCGGTCCTGGGCGAGAAGCCGATCTCCAATGACATCTCGAAAGCAGAAGAGATGGTGGCGCTCGCACAGGAGAAAAATATCCCCTATGCGATCAACCTCAACCACCGCTTCACTCCCGCCGCGGTGCGCGCCAGAGAATGGATCGACAGCGGACGCCTGGGGCAGGTCCACATGATCAACATGCGCATGTGGATCAACAATCCGAACGAAAGCTCCCCCTGGTTCCACCTGCGCGCCCTGCACCCGCACTCGGTCGATGTCATGCGCTATTTCTGCGGAGATGTCAAAGCGGTGTGCGCTTTTCTGGCCAAAGGGAAAAACCGTGCCATCTGGTCCAATGCCCAGGTGGCGATGGAATTCAAAAATGGAGTTATCGGCAATCTGGTGGGCAGCTATGATGCCGGCGGCAGCTATGGCCTGGAGTGCTGTGACATCACCGGCTCGGATGGGCGATTTGTGCTCGATGATGCCTGTGAACACCTGACCTATTTCCCACGCTTCAGCCGTGAAACCGAACGGTATGATTATCTCGGAGGAATGATGACTTTCCAGGAAACCTTTAAGAGCCGCATCTCCTTCTGGGTCAATCAGCTGATCGCGAAGACACCCGCCGGCCAGATTTCCGCGAGCGGCCTCGAAGCCCTCAAAGCCCAGCGTGTCATCGAAGCGGCGATCCGGTCCCATGAGACACGTTCTGTCGTGGAGATCGGCTGACACTGAACTGCACACCCATCTGATTGGAGAATGAACATGATCAAACTCGGAGTGAACTCAGTCCTGTTTGTCGGACATGACCTGGAAACCGCCATGCAGCACATCGCCTGGGCGGGATATGACGGGATCGAACTGTCGGCCATTCAGGGGATGTGCGAACACCTGGTGCTGGATGACTGGAAATGCCAGGTGAACCGCATTCAGGACCTGTCAAAAAAATACAATCTGGAGCTGCTCTCCATGGAAGAAGCCGCCCTGGATGAAGGCCGCCTGCTGAAAGCTTTTGAAGCCGGCCAGGCGATCGGGATCCCGGTGGTCAACATCGGCCCCGGCGGACAGAGCGATAACCAGGAGGACCTGGAGCGCCAGACAGACCTGATGGCCAGACTGGCGGAGAGGGCCGAGTCTTTCGGAGTGACCCTGTGTGTCAAAGCCCATGTGGGGGCCTGCATCTACAACACACCGACCACCCAATTCGCCATGAACAAAATCAAGTCCCCGGCTTTCGGAATCGATATGGACCCAAGCCATATCTTCCGTTCCGGCGAGAACCCCGAAGAGGCCCTGCCACAGGTGCTGTCCCGGACCCGCCATATCCACATCCGCGACTGCAAGGGAAGAGGCCCCAGCCCCGGGGAAGCCCACCTTCAGGCGAATGGACGCGGCGATGTCAATCTGCAAGCCTATTGCAAGGCCATGGTGGATGGACATTACAGCGGACCGGTCTGCCTTGAAGTGATCGGAGCAAATGACTATGAGCTTTCACGCAAAGCCATTATTGCTGCCGAAAGCTACGGGTACCTCCATGCAATTCTGAAATCGCTTGGCGCGCGATGAGCTGCCTCTCAATAGAACCCGGCGGACCGGGATGATCTGATTATGGCCGGGCGTGTCATCCTCGCGAGAAAGGGATACCGCTGTGAAATGGTCCTGGAGAATCGGTCGAGTTGCTGGAATTGAAGTATTCATCCACGCCACCTTTCTGATCCTGGTGGCATTCGTGGGTGCCTCCCACCTGGTGATTGACCAGAGCCTGCCTGCTGCGGTCAGCGGCATGATCTTTCTGGCGGCGCTGTTCCTCTGCATCTTCCTCCATGAACTCGGCCATGCCCTGGCAGCCGGGCAGTTCGGCATCAAAACCCGGGATATCACATTGCTGCCGATCGGCGGGCTGGCACGTCTCGAAAGGATGCCGGAAAAACCGCTCCAGGAGCTGTGGGTCGCTCTCGCCGGGCCACTGGTCAATGTGGTGATCGCCATTCTGCTGTTCGGCTGGCTGCTTGCAACCGGGACTCTGGTTCCAATTCAGAGCCTGGGGGTCGCCGAAGGCTCGATGATCGAACGCTTGATGATCACCAATGTTTTCCTGGTGGTATTCAACCTGATCCCAGCCTTTCCGATGGATGGCGGACGGGTGCTGCGGGCCATCCTGGCAGCCTGGATGGATTACACCCAGGCCACTCAGATCGCTGCGGCAATCGGCCAGGGGATTGCTTTTGTTTTTGGTTTCCTTGGGTTGATGAGCAATCCCTTCCTGGTGTTCATCGCCCTCTTCGTGTGGATCGGAGCCGCCCAGGAAGCCAGCATGGTCCAGCTCAAGTCATCGCTGTCCGGGATCCCGGTGGCACGCGCCATGCTGACTGAATTTCACATCCTCGCCCCAGATGACCGTCTTGCCTATGCGGTGGAATTGACCCTTCAGACCACCCAGCAGGATTTTCCGGTGGTCCAGACCGGGCAGGTGGTCGGGATACTGACTCAAAACGGCCTGGTGGCCGGGTTGCGGCACTCGGGGGACCAGGCCCTGGTTGCTTCCGCCATGAATCGTGAATTCCAGACTGTCGATCCGGGTGAAATGCTCGAAGGCGCCTTTCAGCGCCTGCAGGAGTGCCACTGCCACACACTGCCGGCAGTCCGGCAGGGACAGCTGGTGGGGCTGCTGACCATGAAGAACCTGGGAGAATTCCTTCTGTTCCAATCCGCTCTGAAGGAGTCACCCCAGCAGAGGATTGGATAATTATTCCCGAAAATCTAAAAGCGGGTTATGCTTCGCTGGCTCGCTCGAAATTTCATAAAAACTGCTGAACCAGACACAAAGGGGACCAACATGCCACGCAAACCAAATCTGATCCTGCTCGGAATTGACAGCCTTCGAGCGGACCACATGAGCCTTTATGGCTATGAGCACCTGACCTCGCCCTTTATCGATGACTTCGCCGAGGGCGGGACAGTCTTCGAAAATACTTTCAGCACTCATATCCCGACCACCTCGGGATACGCCAATATGTTCACCGGCCTGGATTGTTTCGGGACCAACATAGTGGCCCTGCGCCATAAAGGTTCTTACGCCCCCGGAGTTGCCACCCTCGCGGAGATCCTCAAAAAAGAGGGCTACAAGACCTCCTGTGTCGGTTTTGAAGGCAATCCTGCGTCGCGCGGGTTCGACAAATACCTGAACTTCGATGGGTGGGGCAGCTGGGAGCAGGGGCGCAGCCATAAGGCAGAGAACCTCAATGCTGTCGCGATTCCGGAATTGCAGGCACTGGCAAAAAGCGGAAAGCCTTTCTTCCTCTTCCTGCGCCACATGGATCCCCATTCCCCTTACCTTCCTCCCGCTCCCTTTGAGCGCGCTTTTTATGGTGGCAACGAATTTGACCCGAAAAACAAATCGATGGACCCGGTGTTCAAATTCAAGCCCTTCTGCGATTTCTTTGCCTGCTGGATGCCGCCGGGAGTCACCGACAAGGATTACATCATCGCCCAGTATGACGGCGAAATCGCATACATGGATGCCTGCATCCAGAATATCTTCTCCACCATCTCCGCCCTGGGCCTGGATGAAGACACTCTGGTGGTGCTCGACAGCGACCATGGAGAGACCCTCTATGACCACGACTGCTACTTCGATCACCATGGCCTGTATGAACCCACATTGAAGGTGCCCCTGGTGTTCCGTTTTCCCGGCAGAGTTCCAGAAGGCCTGCGCCTGCCGGGTTATGCCACACTCAAGAGTGTCACCCCGACCATCCTCGATATCCTCGGGGTCAAAACCGGGATCAAATTCGATGGAAAATCCCTGTTTCCCGAAATGAAAGGGAAACGGCGTGTGCCGGAGACCGAGTTCTACATCACCGAGTGCACCTGGATGCGCAAGCATGGCTGGAGAACCCCGCAGTGGAAGCTGATCCATGCCCTCGAACCGGATTTCCATTTCAAACCGGAAGTGGAGCTTTATAATCTCATCGATGATCCGGAAGAGCAGCACAATCTGGCCGGCAAGGAAAAAAAGGTGGCCGCCATGCTTGAAGACCGGATGCACAACTGGATCGCCAGGCGTGAAAAGGAAACCGGACGAACCAACCCGATGTACACCAACCTGCTCTGGCATGGCCATGACGAAATCGGCGGGCCTTTCACCAGCTCGCAGCAGGCTTATGATACGCTGCACATCGGCGATCCGGTCACCGCCCAGAGGCTGCAGGCTCTGGCGAAGAAGGGAAGCAAAAAATAACATTGAAGGGTTCGATACCCTCCACAATCAGGAAAGGATTGAACTCAATGACGTTGATTACCGTCATCGGACGCGGCCATTCCGGAACACGCGCCATGTCACAAACTCTGCATGACAGCGGGGTTTACATGGGAGAGCCAATGAATGAATCCTGGGACCTGATCCCGCCGGATGACATGTATGAGGCCTGCCGGGTTCTGGGCAGAAAAGTCAAATGGAAGGGAGGGTTGGAGTGGGACTGGAAAGAGCTGCTCGAGGGTGAAATCGATCCGGAGTTCACCCGGCTGATCCACTCTTTTCTCAAAACAGTTCTCTCCAGCACAGCCCCCATGAGGGGCTGGAAAATCCCTGAAACCACCCTTGTTTACCCCTGGATTTTCCGCATGTTTCCAGAAATCCGTTATATTTTCTGGATTCGGAACCCGCGGGATTGCATCCTCGGATCCCATGTCACCGATGACCTGCATGATTTCTGCATCGATTACCCCGAAACCGACAATGAGCGCATGAAACGTGCAATCTCCTGGAAATACCAGTATGACCTGGTGAAGGCGGTTCCCAGGCCCCGCCATTGGATTGAAATCCGCCTTGAGGATTTCGTTCTCAAGCAGGATGAAACCCTTGCCCGGCTGGAGGACTTCCTGGGAATCAAGATGGCGAAAATTCCGGTCAAACGGGATCCGATCGGGCGTTACCTGGCTGACACGGGACTCAACTATTATGACTTCTTCGAACCAGCCATGCGCGAGTATGGCTATGAGATGCCCTGATTAAAACAATCGCGAGGGGGGGAGTGGGATAACCTGCTCCCCTTGCACCCGATCCCGTTTCAGAAAATCCACCCATCTCCCATTCTCTGGACAGCCGCAGCCACAAACAGCACGCCGAAAAGGCCCAGCGCCAGGGCACAGACTGCCATCAGCCCACGGTAGATTCTGTCTGTCATAAACTGGCTTCCCGCGGCAGCCAGGGAACTCACAAAGGCATACCAGGTGAAATCACTGAAGGTGTGGCCGATATAAAAAGCGCAGACTCCTGCGAACCCGGCAGTCCCGGCAATGGCGAGATAGGACAGGCCGATGGTCGCCCACCAGATGGACCAGTAGGGATTCGCCAGAGAGGTGAGAATCCCATCCCGCACAACCCCACGGGTATCTCCCGAAATGGCGGCGCTGCCAGGCGTTATCTGGAAGGTCTGGGTCGGCAAGGAACGCAGCATCCCGACAGCCATCCAGAACAGCACCAGTCCTCCGATCAATGCGATCGCAATAAAAAAAGCCGGGTGGGCCAGCACGGTTCCCATCCCCAGCCCGATGCTGGCCACCAGCGCCAGCTCGAGCAGGCTGTGCCCAACTATCATCAGAGGGCCAGACAGGAAACCATGCCGGGGAACATGGGCAATGGTGCGGACCAGAACCGGGCCTGGCGCCACCGCGCCCGACAGCCCCAGGATAAAAGATCCCAGAAACAGGTTTGGCAGAGTCGGATTGCCGAAAAAGTCAGGCATATTTTTTTAAGGCCCTGTCAGAACTTTCGGTCAGCCATCGGAACCGCCCGGAATCAGCCTGCCTGGGCGGATGGTGCAGCACAAGGTCTGAAACCCAAGCCCGAGCAGCGCCAGGATCAGCATTTTCTCCTCCATCCCGGCATTTCGTGCGATCAGGACCGCACCCGCCAGAGATGACACGACAATCAGCAGGTAACGTTTCAACAGGCTGAGCAGCGCGCCTCCAGTGACCCCGAAAAACAGGGTGAACCAGGGGGTCAACGCGAACTGCCCCAAAGGTGTTTCCACCAGCTGCTGGGAGAGGTTCATCGATGTGTCCAGCTGGGCTTTCAAGGCCAGTGCCCCAACAACTCCGGTAATGAAAATCAACAGGCTGAAGAGGCGTTTCGCCACCAGCCACCCCAGCCCCCCCAGAATGATCGCCGCGGCCGGATAACTCCACTCCGGGATCTGGATCTCGGGAAAATTCACCGATACAAAATCAACCGCCAGAATCCCTCCCATCACTCCCAGCGCCGCTCCCAGAACTGTGACTGCCAGAGGTATCGCCAGCCACCCGAAGAACAGCAGCACAACACCAACCACGACCAGGGGATTCACTTGCATCATTCATCCTTTCTCTGGATCTCTGTCTTGCGACAGTGATACTTCCGGTTTTTTGAGAGCACAGCTCTCAGGACCTGCTGATCCGGGTGCTATCGATTATCCCCCCTGGAAGGTTCGCTTGCCAGAGAAGCCGCCTGGTCCTGGATGGAGCGGAGATATCTCTCGATTTTGGGAATGTTCCCGGATGCCTGTGAATCTCCAGGTGCCATAAGCAGGACTTTTTTCCAGGCTTCCAGCGCTTCAGTCCAGAGCCGGCTGCGGGTATATGCAATTGCCAGCGCCCTCCAGGCTTCGAGATGGTCCGGCTGGAGTATCACCAGGTCCCCAAGGGGTGGAATCGCTTCGGCATTCTGCTCATTCAGCAGCCTCTCGATTCCAAGCGCGTAGAGGCCGGCAGGGTGATGGGCATCCTGCATCAGGCACTGTTCAAGGGCTGGTATGATTTCCCCCGGCGGGCAGTTGGAATCTTTGAGGAGTGAGGCCTTCAAAAACCATAACTCAGGCTGCCCAGGATAATGTTCGAGGGCCTGGCTGACTGCCGCACGGGCCTGTTTCGAATCGGGAAGATGTGCCGCAGTGCGAGCGTACCCCTGCCAGCAATCCTCTGTGCCAAGATTGTTTTCACACAGGGCGCGATAGATATCACAAGCCTGGCTGTGTTCACCGGCGTATTCCAGAAATTGAGCTTTCTGCTCGAGCAGGTCTGCGGTCAGATGGTCTTCCGGAACCCGGTCGAGGCATTCCACCGCCCTCGGATACTGCCTGAGCCGTTCCCAGGCGACTACCGCCTGAAGGCACAGGTCAAACCTTTCGGGGAACTGGCGATGCCATTTTTCGATGCATTCTGCGGACAGTTGAGTCACCTGCTGGTCGAGCAGGAACCGTGCTTCGTTGACAAAAAGTTCCTCGTATTCCGGTCTCAGGGGGTTGTCTTCGAGAGTCGCTCCCCGCCACAGGCGGCGGAGTTCCTCGAGCGGGAGGGTCTGCTGGGAATCCAGTTCGAGCGCCCGGGCATAGGCCTCTTCGGCTTCGGCAAAGTTCCCGCTGAGCTCCTGGAGGTGGCCCGAGAAAAGAAATCCATCCGGCCAGTCCGGCTGTTTTTTCAGGCAGTGCCGGAGCGCCTTGAGTGCCGGCTTCAGCCCCTGGTTGAAAAACACGACCAGGAGCCAGATGCGCATGGCCCTTCCATCGAAGGGTTCAATCGCCAGCCGTTGATCTCCCAGCCGGATCACTTTGGCGGGCTGTCCAGAAAATAAAGCCGATTCGATCGCTTCATTGAGGACCTCCGGATCCGCCGGAAATCGTTTCAGGTATTTTTCCAGTGACTCGAGCGCCTGATCATATAAAGCCAGGCGCCGTTCAGTTCTGGCAAGCAGAAAGAGGGAATCGGGAAAGCCGGGATCTTCCTGGACCGACTGCCGAAGCGGCTCCAGTGCCTCGGTGAGGCACCCTTCGGCAACCAGGTTCCCCGCCTTTTGAAAGTTCGCCAGTGAACGCCGGACAATCTGTGATGGGCTGGTCATTACCTCAAATTTATCACACAAGTTGATTTAACCGCATCCACACAACAAACTGAAAAGGTGGACTCATCCGGATTCAAGGCGGGTTTGTTGATCCGCCCTGTCTTCGCTATGATAGCATTCAGGAGGGCCGGTTTGAAAACCTGCCTCATCAGAGAAGACCGATATGAAATTAACAATCAATGGAGAAGCCCGAGAGGTCGATAAGGTTAATACTGTTGGCGAGCTTCTGCCCGCACTGGGTCTGGATGCACGCCAGGTGGTTGTGGAATTGAATCAGGCTGTCATCAAACGCAATGATGTCGACCAGACCCCGATCCACGAGAACGACTGTCTCGAAATCCTCCGTTTTGTAGGAGGGGGCTGAAGCCTTGGAAAGCAACCACACAGAAAAACCAAAAATCCTGATTGTGGATGATGAAGAAGTCATTCGATCCCTTCTCGCGACTCTGTTCCAGCGTGACGGAAGATACGATGTCGACCTGGCCGAAGATGGCGAGGTCGCTTACCACAAGCTGGAAGCCAGCACTTACTCGCTGGTTATCACCGATCTGCAGATGCCGAATCTGGGTGGACTCGGGCTGCTGCGGAAAATCCGTGAAATCAATCCTTTCCTTCCTGTCGTGGTCTTCACAGGGTACGGCGACATGCAGGATGCCATCGAGGCCCTGCGCCTCGGAGCGGTCAACTTCCTGCGGAAGCCTTTTGAACTGCGTGAGATTCTCCCCTCGGTGGTTCGCGCTATCGAGGTGGTCGGACGGGCTGAGCGCCGCAAAATCATCTATGACTTCCTCGATTCGATGGAACTGAACCTCACGATTCCTCCACGGCGCGAACAGACCGACCCGGTGATCCAGCACCTGCTCGATCCGCTTGTTCCCCTGCACATCATTCCGGAAGCAGAAATGAAGAATGTCTTCCTCGCCCTGGATGAAGTTCTCAACAACGCAATCGCTTATGGCGCGCTTCAGATCGACTCATCCGTACGGGATCTCCCGGATGGCCACATGGCTTACGAACAGATTGTTCAAGAGCGTGAAAACCATCCGGAATACGCCAACCGGCTGATCCACCTGCGCGCGGTCTATTCCCCTGATGAAGCCATCTTCCACATCAAGGATCCCGGAGAAGGCTTCGATCATCGGAATCTGCCCGACCCGACCAACCCGGAGAATCTTCTGCGTGAGCATGGGCGCGGCCTCCTGCTGGTGCGCTGCTTCATGGATGACCTGTTTTTCAATGAAGCGGGCAATGAAGTCACGATGATCAAGCGCCGCCAACCCTCTTCCACCAGCTGACACCCGGCAGGCCAGACCCACCCCATAGCGCCTGTTCCCTCATTTGGTTGAGGGGACGGCACTCATGACACCTGAAATTTGCCTGACTTTCTGGAAAGACAATCCACCCGGACCTGCTGGAATGTGGCCCTTCGATCGAATGAGAAACTACTCGCTGGCGCCGATCGGCTCTGAGGTAATCTGGTTCAGCATCTGCTCGATATAGGCATCACCCGGGGCGAACTGGATGTATTCGGTCAGGTATTCAGCCGCCTTTTCTTTGTTCCCGATCCGCCAGTTCAACTCACCCAGCGATGCCAGGCACCGCATGACCAGGTCCTGGCCCTCCTCCTTCGGCATCTGGCGTGCCTGGCGGAGAGCAATTTCATAATGCTCCTGGGCTTTGGAAACATTTGAAGACTCATACAGAATTCCGAGATGGTAGTGGGCATTGGGATAATCCGGATTGAGGGTGATCGATCTTTCGTAGGCCTTGATCGCAGAGGTCCGCTTTTCATCCTGGTTCTGTTTCTGGATGGCAACCCCCAGATTATACCAGTCCTTGTAATCACCATCCGAAAGCGCAACCACCTCCTGGTAAGCCTGCTCGGCATAATTCCAGGTGCGTTTGATGATCGCCGCCAGATCGGCTGATGAGGGCGTCCCTTCCTCCAATCCCCTCTCCTTGGCCATGGCATCCGTGGCATAAACACGGCCCAGTTCGCGATGAGCCTCGACCATGTCCGGGTAACGCTCGATGGTGCGGCGCAGAATGCTGAGGGCAGCCGCGTAATTTCCATCGACCCTCAGCGACCGGGCGCGTCCAACATCCAGGCGCGCCAGGGTCTTTTTATACTCCTCATTCGTGGGGTCATAACGCACCGCGAGTTCCATGTTCTTGCGCGCCAGCGGATAATTGCCGGCATCTTCCAGTACCAGGCCGAGCTCGTAGTAAATCAACGCATTTTCCGGGAAATCAATTTTCTTGTCGTTGAAACAGCGCACCGCCCCCTCGAGGTCCTTCTCTTTGTAATAACGATCTTTGCAGACCTGGACATCGAACTCCACTTTCCGCTTTCCTTTGAGGCGGTCCATGTGGAATGGACGAACATCCAGCTCTTCACGCCCGGTGCCATAAGGAGATGGAAGCGCTTTCTCGGCTTCAGGAGTGGGAGGATCAGGATAGGTGATTTCCTCCGGTCCAAAGGTCCGTGCCCAGAAACCTTTCTTCTCCTCAGGGGGTGTCGAAGGCTGAGCCTTGGGGACCGCTGTCGGGCGCGGTGCCTTGCTTCGGTCTTCCAGAGTAAAATTTTCCGGAGCAGCGGGAACCGAACGTGCCTGTGCTTTTCCAGCAGGAGGGAGAGGAGCCTCTTTGGGGAGTTTTCGTCCTCCTCCCAGGCCTCTTTCACCCGGCCGTCCCGAACGTGCGACCTGGAGGGCTTCAGCCATTTCTGAATACGGGTCCACTGCCGTAAATACCTGGGCTTCCATCCAATTCGCCGGAGGAATCCCATTGAACTCGTCTTCCCTCGAGCTGGCCAGATGAATCTCCGGAGGGTGTTCCAGGCTGTTCAACAGCCCCCGGCCCCCACGCAATGTTTTCTCCTTGACCGGTGAGAGATCCTGAGTTCGCTGCGGGCGGGAGGATTTGGTGGTGGATACTTTTGGCTGGGTCGGCTGGAGGAGCTCCTCGCCGGGAGTTGTGCGAACCGGCTCCGAACCACGGCCGAAGCCGGTCAGTTCATCCTGCTCCTCCGGGAAGTATTCATTGTCGGGGTCCGAATAGTGTTCTTCAGGGGGTGAGCCTCGTCTGGCGATGTCGGAATCTTCTTTTGGTGGCTGGAGTTCACTCATTTCAAGAAACTTTCGATCTTCATCGAAAATGTCTTTTTCTTCAGGCGTCAGCACCACCGCAGGCTGGGTTGGGGCGGGGGTCGGAACAGGTTCTTGTGAAGACTCGGAGGATGCACTCTTAGACCGCTGAGAAGCAGCGACAGCCGGCCCTTTGTCCGGAACTGGAGATCCCAGCTCCTCACGGGCCGCCAGGCGATCCAGGGCTTCATCAGCCTCGGGCATATCCGGGTTCTTGGCCAGCGCCAGCTCATATTGAGAACGCGCCTCATCATATTTCCCCTGCTTTTCAAGCAGCCCGCCCAGCTCGAAATGGGCGCTCGGACTGGGGCGGTAACGGAGCGATTCCTGGTATTTGGCCGCAGCCGCCTGAAGGTTGCCCTGATCACGCAATTTCTGAGCTTCTTCCTGGGCATCCAGCGACAGTTTCGCCAGTTCTTTTGGTTCAGTCTTCTTTGAGGCTGAGGAACAACCGAGGATGAGGACACAGCAAAAAACAGAAAGAGCCAGAAGAATCCCTTTCCAGGATCTGGATATCCAACCAGACTGAGATGGCAACCTGTTGATTGACATAAACTTGGGATACTTTAGTAAAGAACTGACTCCATATTCAAAGTTTAATCTAAATATCACAGCATTAAAATGCCTGTTCCACCTTCACCCGTGAACGGCGGGCTGCAGACAGAATCAACCCAAGGCCCAGATAATTGGTTATCAGGGAACTGCCTCCATACGAAAGAAACGGAAACGGAATCCCGGTTATCGGCATCAATCCCATCGTCATCCCCAGGTTGACAAAGGTATGGGCTGCCCACATCCCCATAACCCCGAACACAACTGTGCTCTCTCTCCAAGTATCGGCATGAGAGGCATGGTGAATTGACTCCAAAAAAAGGAGGATTATCAATCCGAATAGAATCATTGCCCCGGCAAACCCTAACTCCTCCGCCAGGACCGAAAAAATGAAATCAGTCCGCATCATCGGAATGAATCCATGGCTGCTCTGGAGACCCTGCCCAAGCCCCTGGCCGAGGAATCCCCCCGATGAAATGGCAATCAGTGATTGCCGAAGGTGGTAGGCCGCCGGACTCAGATCCCGTGTATCCGAATCGGTGCGCTCGATGAATCCGACCAGACGGTCCCTCTGATGCGGTTTGAGCAGGTGATTCCAGAGTGGTTTGACCCCCTGGACAACCAGGGCCACGGTCAGAACATGAGCGACCAGGAACAGGGCCAGGCGCGTCTTCGATTCCCCCTTCCAGGCGATCATCAACAACCAGAGCGCCATCCCGGCTCCCCAGATGATCCAGGTCAGCACCTCTCCAGGAAGCGCCACACAGGCCCACAGAGGGATCAGAAGCAGGCTGATATAACGCCTCGGGACACGCGAACCATGCAGGCAGGCCATTAAAATCCCGACAAACACCATCGCTGTGCCCAGGTCCGGCTGCAGCAGAATAAAAGCCGCTGGAACCGCCGCCGCCAGAGCCGCTTCCAGAAATGAGCGAAATCCCACACTCGATTTCAGCGGACAGAGAAACTGTGCCAGGATCAGGATCGTGAATATCTTCATTGTCTCCGATGGCTGGAAGCGGAAGGGGCCGATATCGATCCAGGATACCGCCCCGCCCCGTTCGGTTCCGATCCACTTCAAGGAAAGGATCAGAGCCAGATTGAGCACATAGCAGGCCGGTGCGATCGTGATGAAAAATGTCATCGGAAGCCTGGATATCAGCAGCCCGAGCAGGATGCCGCAGGCTCCGAAAAGGCTCTGCTTGAGCCAGGGCCGCAGCCCGGAAAGATAGTCCGGCTCCGAACCCGACAGCAGGTAGATTCCGATCAGGGTGATACCCACTGCAGGCACAAGCAGGAGCGCCTCTTTGCGCCATGAAGGCGCAACCTCCAACCAGGATGGCTGTTCCGCAATTTCTGTCATTTACTGAAGCCTTGCATCCCAAAAAAGAGGAGGGATTTCATCGCCATCTCTCCTCTCTTCCGGGTGGATACAATCAACGGGTCTGGACTGTGTAATTGAGGATTTTCTCCTCATCCGGAGCAACCTGAATTTCAAACTCAAGAGTCTTTGCATCTTTCTTTTTCTCCGGGAAGTTGGAACGAATCACCTTCCAGTCACCCCACTGCGGCTCGACCACCTTGATGGTCACCGGTTCTGTCTTGTGGTTCCGCAGCTTGATCTCCCAGGTATCCTCGGACACCACCTGGGTGATCTGGCGGTGCTCCATCTGGTTTCTTTCTCCTGTTATGTCAAAGGCATTCCCGAGCAGCACCCGCAGTTCCTCATTCTTTGGTGTGTGATCGATCTGGTCTTCACCGACAAACTCGAGCGAACCATCGCTGTCGGCTTTGAAGGCGCGAATCTTTCCTTTCGGCAGGGGCATCCCCATGTTGTTTTCCTTGGAGTTCTTGAACTCCATTTTCACTTCGACTTTCTTTCCATTCTGCGCCCCATTATAAACAAACACCTTTTTGGCAGGGACATTTGTTGCCGAGAAAAGCTGGACCTGTTTGGTCTGGGCCTGGCGGATGGTGGTCGGGCGCTGGAGTGTGTACATGTGGTATTCAAAGAAGGTCTTTTCTTCAAAGGGAGCAGGAGCATCCATGGCTGCGGCCATCACCGCTCTTTTCGGAATCGCCTGGCCATAACTTTCTTCCTGCACCCGATTGACATCCCCGGCGATCAGCTTGAGGCGCGCCTGCTTGTAGGCAGCCCCGGACTGATTGTCCAATGTGACCCAGCCCTGGAGACCCACCTCGGAATCCTTGTCATTCACCACCATGACATAGTCCGCTTTCCAGCCGATCCCGCCTGTCATGTAGGTGACCTGGCAGATCTGGCTGCCCCCCTGTGTGGATTGTGTCTTCCAGAGGAGTGTGGGGCGTGTCAGCAACCCATCCGGCAGGCTGAGCAGTTCGATTCGCACCACAGTTTCATTTCCAGTAAAGACCTTGATCATGCCGCTGTCATCGCGCAGGACGATTTTGCCTTCATTCTGAGAAAGCAGAGTCCCCGCAAAGACCCCTCCATCTTCTGTCACCACCTGGATTTTCGCATCGATATATTTGTCGAGCAGCTTGGTTGGGCCGACAAGATCATACTCATAATTCTGCTCGAGGATGCTGGTTCCGGCCGGGTCTGAGAGGCTTTCGAAATGGACTGAAGTCGGATCGATCTGTGTGGCCACATCGGTAAAGGTGACAGTCCCCTCTCCCTGCGGCAGAGTCATCTTCCGGCGGTCTTTAACCACCGCCAGGTTGTTGTTATAGACAGTCAGTTGAATCCCTTCGGTAATCGATGGAACCGGGCCGCCTGCCTCCTGGGCCATTCCTGGATTCGGTGGCATGAACCATGCCACAGCGAGAATCGTGACCGACAATAACCTGAATCCTGTTTTCATCATCGAGCTCCTCCTGGCAGTCTTTTCTAATTGTTGACAAACATATAACAAGGCTTTCTGCGGGACACACATGCCATTCATTATGGTGTGAAAATGTGTTTCCTGCACCCGCAATCTGCCCGCACACAAAGCGTGCCTGCACAATCTTAGACGCAGCACCCGCCTGTGGATTCACCTGCTCTTTCTGGTTTCTTGAATCCCTCCAGCCGATATTAACCAGAAGAACCCGCTCTGTCATACATGGAGTGAAATTCGTTTCATGCCATGGGGATTTCCCAGCAGGTCGGTGGTATTTGAAGAGGAGGATCTCCCGGCAGATCGATCTTCCAGAGAAAAAGCCCCTGTGGGGGCAAGGTCAAGCCCGCCTCCCTCCGATCCCGGGCCGCGAGAATATCAGGAACTTGCGAAGGGACCTTTTTCCCCTGGCCGACCTCCACCAGAGTCCCGACCAGAATCCGGACCATCTGCCTTAAAAAAGCATTTCCTGTCACCCGAAACTCCCAGTGGGTCCCACGATTCAGGACCATAATCCGTTCGATCCGGCGGATCGGGTGGCGTGCGGTGCACCCCGCCCCACGGAAAGATGAAAAGTCCTTCTCACCAATCAGGTGGTTCGAAGCCTCACACATGGCATCCAGGTTCAGATCATAATGGGTCCAGGCGGAAAAGGGGCGGTAAAAAAGGGGTGGAGGAGTCATTTTCCACAGAAAATAACGGTACTGGCGGGAAATTGCCGGGCGCGGCGACCAGCCTGCATCGACCGCCTGGGCCTGGAATACCGAAAGCCCCTCCGGCAGGTAAGCCTGAATCCCTTTGAGTATGGCAGTATGCGGAATTGAAACCGATGTATGCAGCACCGCCACCTGATGACGGGCATGGACCCCGGTGTCGGTCCGGCCCGAACCATCGACACGCACCGGGCTTTTGAGAAATGACTGGTAAGCCTCACCGAGTGCCTGCTCGACTGTGAAGGCATTCGGCTGAAACTGCCACCCATGAAAGAAGGCGCCCTGGTACTGCAGGTCGAGACGGTAGGATGTCATAAGGAATGTATACCCCGAGCGGGGCGATCTGAAAATAAGAAAGGGAGGGCTTGGAAACCCTCCCGATTCTTTCTGAACAACAGATGTTTCGTGGCGCTGGCTGGTTATTGAGCGACCGGCATCATGCCGCCGCCACCGCAAGGGCCGCAGCCCATGCCCATTCCGCAGGGAGCACAGCCGAGGCATCCGAGGACACCGCTGACAATGCCACAGGCACAATCCAGGATGCCACCAACCAGGCCGCAGGCCCCGGAAATGATGGGAACCACACAGCCACAGGGAGCTGCCAGAATTCCGCACCCGGATCCACAGGGAGCCGCCATGCCACAAGGTGAGCCACAAGGTGCACAACCACCCGCCATCGGTCCACAGGGTGGACAAATCGGCGCGCCATCCGGACAACCATACGGCAGGCAGGTGCAGTAGGTGCACTCACCCGGCTGGGGTTGGATCGGTGTGTATGACACTTTCACCTCGTAAGGAGCAACCGCACAACAGCTGGTTTGGCAGGTACAGCAGCAGTTCCCGAACAGGAACGCATGGCTGGGCGCGACGGCAAGGCCCAAAGCAAGAACCACAACAAGACCCATAACTACCCGTTTCATGCTTTTTCAAACCTCCTCATAAAATCACACGCCCGAGCTGGGCTGTCGAGGAAACTATCGGCGGAAACGGAGATGGACCTTAGCAAAAATAAAAGAGGGAGGATTTTTCAATCCTCCCTTCGAAAAGACAGAACAGTAATTGTATGGCTCTAGATTACTGAGCCATTGCCGGTGCGGCTGATCCGCACGGCCCACAGGGGCTGCAGCAGCCGAGGCAGCCGAGCACACCGCCGACGATGCCGCACGCGCAATCAAGAACGCCACCGACCAGACCGCAGGCACCCGAAACAACCGGGCCGACCATGCAGAATGGGGCACACACCAGGCCGCACACGTTCACGCCACAGGGGGCGCAGGACGGAGCGGCGGGAGCGCAAGCCGGGCCGCAAGGAGCGCAGCTCGGAGCGCATGGGGTGATGCACGGGGCACCATCCGGGCAACCGTACGGCAGGCAGGTGCAATAGGTGCACTCGCCTGGCTGCGGCTGAATTGGGGTGTAGGAAACCTTCACCTCATATGGTGCGACCGCACAGCAGCTTGTATTGTTTGTGCAGCAGCAGTTCCCAAACAGGAACGCGTGGCTGGGCGCAACAGCGAGGCCCAAAGCAAGAACCACAACAAGACCCATAACTACCCGTTTCATGCTCATCAATTCCTCCTATTAGATTTCATACCCCGCATCGCGGGTTAGGCCCTCCGACAAATCTATCGGAAGGGAGCATAGTCGGTTTCCGGAAAATAAACAACCCCCTTTCACCGGCCAGAGACTCTTTACGTCCTGTACCTCCCGAAAGACGGGCCACTTCCCGATCGACCAACAGCATATTTCTACCATGATCCCTATACGCCGTCAACCCTTTTCCAGGGTATTTTTTTCACTGGAAATAAAATCTTTCCCAGATTTCTTTCCACCCGAAGCAGGGATTTCAGGCCGAAGCCGCGTGAACCGCCTCCTCGTGCGGTGCATAAACCTTCCTTCCAATGCGCCAGGCCAGCAGCGCCCAGATTAATGGCCCGGCAATCTTTGCCGCCAGTTCACCACCATGCGCATGGGAATCCAGGCTATGCCCCCCCACCCCCAGGGCCAGGCCAGCTGCATCGACCATCACACCGAAGATCAGGGACACAAAAATAATCGCGCTCAGATAGGCAAACATCCCTTTCTTCCCGAGGACCCGCAGCACAATCCCCATCGTGCCGACATTGGTCGCCGGCCCAGTCAGCAGAAAAACCAGGGCCGCCCCGGCAGACATCCCCTTCGCCATAAAGGCCAGCGCCAGCGGGGTCGAGGCGGTGGCGCATACGTACATTGGCAGGCCGATCGACATGGCCACCAGCATGCCGGTCAAGCCGGTCCCCAGGCCCCCCTCGAAAAAATCGGACGGCAGTATAACGCTGATCAGTGCCGACAGCGAAAGGCCGATCAGCAGCCACATGGCGATCTCATCGAACAGCATCATCAGGGATTGCCAGATTCCCCGGCATTCTTCGAAGACCCGCACAATCAGGGGTTGAGGAACAGCAGGTGGGGCCGTGTGGGCTGAATCGCCGGAACAGCAGGACTCCTTGTCCGGTTCTGATTCAGCCGGATCATCCGGAAAGCTTTCAAGCATCAGGCCCGCCATGATCGCCGACAGAAGCGCTGCCACCGGGCGGGCCACAGCCAGCACCGGCCCCAGCAGGCCATAGGTCAGCAGGATCGAATCAACTCCGGTCTCCGGTGTGGAAATCAGGAAGGCCAGTGTGGCCCCCCGCGAGGCCCCCTTTTTCTGAATTGCAAGCGCAGTCGGAACCACCGAACAGGAACACAAAGGCAGGGGAGTTCCGATTGCCGCCGCGATCATTGTGGAACGGATTTTTCCACGTCCGAGCAGGGGTGTGACCCACTCGGTTTTCACATACCGATGCAGCAGCGCTCCAAGAAACAGTCCCAGACAGAGGAATGGGGCCGCATCGAGGGTGATGATCCAGAGCTCGGAAAAAAAATTCATTGCCATCATGAGTTGATTATGAAATCAACTCGTGACTTTTCCTACAGCCGTGAAGGTGGATCCGGCTTCAGGACATCGCCATGCCCTGCTGTTTGATGATCGCAAAGGTCAGCACCGCTTCCGCTACAATTTGATCATCGACTCGTGCCACACAATCGGCCACACCCGTGGTCTTTCGGAATTTGCGGATCTTGCACTCGATCATCATCCGGTCGCCGGGAACTACCGGCTTGCGGAACTTCGCCCCATCCACCCCGGCCAGATAGGCATATTTCCCATGATTCGGAGGCAGTGACAAAATCCCTGCACCTCCGACCTGGGCCATCGATTCAAGAATCAGGACACCCGGCATGATCGCCTGATCCGGGAAATGCCCCTCAAAAAAAGGCTCATTCCCTGAAACACACTTGATCCCTTCAAAGACACCGTTTTCTTCATCGATGCGTGTAATACGGTCCACCAGGAGGAATGGATAACGGTGGGGGAGAACCTTCTTGATGCTCTCCAGGCTCATCGGCACATTGAATACCGGACGGCCTCTTTTGATCCCCAGGGTCCTCTCGATCTTGCGGACAAATTCGACATTGAAAGCATGACCCGAACGCACTGCGACAATATGCGCTTTGAGGGGTGCTCCCAGAAGGGCGAAATCGCCTATGACATCGAGAATCTTGTGGCGGATGATTTCGTCTTCGAAACGGAGGTCTTCGTTCAACACCCCTTCATCACCTATCACCAAGGCGCAATCCAGTGATCCCCCCTTGATCTTGCCGCTCTCACGCATCTTTTCGACATCCCGCAGAAAACAGAATGTCCGCGCCGGAGCGATTTCTTTCACAAAGGTCTCCGGAGTAATCAGGAAACTGGCCGAACGAATCCCAATGGCCGGGTGGTCATAATTGATCTTGAAGGTGATTTCGAGTGTGTTGGAGGGAACCACCGCCAGTTCCAGCCCCTCTTCAAAAAGCCAGATCGGCTCACTGATGGTGATGTAGTTTCGAGGACGATCCTGGCTCACAAGGCCCGCTTCGAGAAGCACATCGACAAAAGGCTTGGCGCTGCCATCTCCGACTGGAGGCTCATTGGAATTGACCTCCATGATCAGGTTGTCGATCCCCAGGCCCCTTACCGCGCTCAGCACATGCTCGACTGTATGGATCTGTTCCTCGCCACGCCCCAGCGCGGTTTGCAGAATGGATTCCTCCACCATGACATTGTCCGGATCGACCTCGACCCGCGGCTGGCTGGGAAGGTCGGTCCGGATGAACACATAACCATGATCCGGGGGAGCCGGTTTGAAAGTGATGGTGGTCGCATTCCCGGTATGGAGGCCGACCCCTGTATACGAAATTTCCCGTCCGATGGTTTGCTGGAGCACACTCATTCGCTTGCCTTTGTGAAACCCTTCTGCATATTGAATTTGAAACAATGAGTAACGATATGGAAAAATCGTCTGGAAATCCAGAATGAGAACTCCATCACCAGCCTCACAGTGTGAAACCGGGGGAAGCGCCGGATGATCTCCCTTTGTCCTCCCCCCCCCCTAATCCGACATTCCCGTCCCCCAACCCGTCTTTCCCACGAAAGTGGGAATCCAGAAAATTTGGCGCGGACTATGGCTCCCCGCTTTCGCGGGGATGACGAAGGGGGGAGGATGGGGGCACGGCTTGACAACCATTGACCGGGAACGCCACCAGCGAGGTCTCGCATGTGCCGTAGGGGCACGGCTTGACGTGCCCTTTTGGAAAACGGGTGATCTCCCTGGGCACATCATGCTGTGCCCCTACCGAAAACGGGTGATCTCCCTTTGTCCTCCCTGCCCCCCCCGATCCGTCA
>WBZO01000087.1_pt1 | contig 40449 bp, 43 predicted proteins | sample 5204261 | NCBI WGS metagenome assembly WBZO01 (sample SAMN12412400, study PRJNA552823) | activated sludge metagenome | isolation source: activated sludge from anammox sidestream of wastewater treatment plant... | place: USA: North Carolina | collected 2017-09
GGTCGAGCTTTACCAGCTCGGCTGCGAATATGCGCAGGGCTTCGTGTTCGGCCAGCCAATGACGGCGGAACAGGCCGGCAAGCTTCTGCTCGGCGACCAGCTCGAAATGGTGCGGTAGCGGGCCCGGAACGGATTCCCGCTGTCGCGGGAATGAGCGGAATTTCCGAAAATGTCAGGCGTGGCCGACTTCGCTCGACAATTTGGCGATATCGATGCCGATCTTTCGCAGCGCGCGCGAATATTTCGTCTCGGTGTCGGAACCGAAAATCAGTTCGGAATCGGCGGGGCAATGCAGCCAGCCATTGGCCTGGATCTCGTTCTCGAGCTGGCCGGGCGCCCAGCCGGCATAGCCGAGCGCGAGCACCGCATTCGCCGGGCCGCGGCCGCGCGCAATCGCCTTGAGGATGTCGAGCGTGGCGGTGAGGCAGATGCCCTCGTCGATCGGCAGCGTCGAATTCTCGATGAAGAAATCCGCCGAATGCAGCACGAAGCCGCGCCCGGTCTCCACCGGCCCGCCCTTGAGGATGCGGATCTCGTCGTGCGCCTCGACCCGGATCAGGTCAGACTCGGGGATCACCTGCAGTTGCACCAGCAGGTCGGGGAAATTGATGTTGGGCGCGAGCTGGTTGACCACGATGCCCATCGCGCCTTCCGAGGAATGCGCGCAGACATAGACCACCGTGCGCGCGAACCGGTCGTCGTTCATGCTCGGCATCGCGACCAGCATCTGGCCATCGAGATAGCCGCGCCCCGGTTTCCTGCCGGCGGTCTTGTCGAGGTTCTTGCGTAGCATCTTCATGGGTGAAGGTTAGCGCGTAGATTTTCTCTTGCAAACGAAACTTGACCGCGCCTTCACGACGAATTCAGTGGCGATTTCAGAGCGCTGCGCTTAAACGGACGACATGACCCGCGCGCGCATGAGAGGCGTTCCGCTTTTCGCCACAATTGTCGCCCTGCCGATTCTCGGCCTGTCGCCGGCCGTGCAGGCGGCCGATGTCTCGGCCTGGGACGGCGACGAGCATTCCGCCGCCCGGCTGATCGCGGCGGCAGCAACCCATGCGGATGGTGCGCGCCTTTATCGCGCCGGCGTCGAAATCCGGCTGGCGCCGGGCTGGAAGACCTATTGGCGCTATCCCGGCGACGCGGGCATTCCGCCGTCCTTCGATTTCGCCGGATCGGAAAATGTGAAATCCGTCGCCGTGCTGTGGCCGGCGCCGCGGAAGATCGCCGATTCCGAGGGCGTGACCATCGGCTACAAGACCAATGTCGTGCTGCCGCTGCATGTCGTGCCGGCGGACGCGGGCAAGCCGGTCGCGCTGCGCATGACGCTCGACTATGCGATCTGCGAACGGCTGTGCGTCCCGGTCCGGGCCAAGGCCGCGCTGACGCTCGACGGCGCACCGAAGACGACCGACGAAGCGGTGTCAGCCGCCGAAAAGCGCGTCCCCGTGCGGCAAGCCCAGAACGCCGCGTCGCCGCTCTCGGTCGGGCGCACGGTCGTCGATGCCGCTTCGAAGCCACCGCGCGTGCTGGTCGATATTGCCGCACCCGCAGGCAGCCCGGTCACCCTGTTCGCCGAAGGCCCCACGCCCGAATGGGCGCTGCCCTTGCCCGAGCCGCTCAGGGACGCAACCGGTCCCGGCATCCGGCGTTTTTCGATCGCGCTCGACGGCCTGCCCGCCGGCGCCGCATACAATGGCGCCGCGCTGCGCCTGACCGCGGTGTCGGGCGAGCGGGCCATCGAAACCGTGATCCGTCTCGACTAACACGCAACCCACGCCTATTTTGCTGATCCGAATTCCAAAACCCGAAGCGGAGAGGACACCATGCCCATCAAGGTCGGCGACCGCCTGCCCAATGCCACCTTCACCGTGATGACGGCCGACGGACCCAAGCCCCTGACCACCGACGACATCTTCAAGGGCAAGAAGGTCATCCTGTTTGCGGTTCCAGGCGCCTTCACGCCCACCTGCCACAAGAACCACCTGCCCGGCTTCCTGCAGAATGCCGACGCGATCAAGGCCAAGGGCGTCAACGCAATCGCGGTGACCGGCGTCAATGACGTGTTCGTCATGGAAGCCTGGAAGAAGGACACCGGCGCGCAGGGCAAGATCGATTATTTCCTCGCCGACGGCAGCGCCAGTTTCGCCAAGGCGCTCGGCCTGACCGCCGACCTCACCGAGCGCGGCCTCGGCGTCCGTTCGCAGCGCTATGCGATGGTCGTCGAGGACGGCGTCGTCAAGACGCTCAACGTCGAGGACACGCCCGGCAAGGCCGACATTTCCGGCGCCGACGCACTGATGAAGGCGCTGTGACTCTATCCGCCCTCGTTCGGAGAAGCGCAGCGAAGCTGCGCGTCTCGAAGGATGAGGGCGGTTCATCCTTCAAGATGCATCGCGGAGCTTAGCGTCGGGCCGTGCTTCGCGGCCGCCGCGATCCGGTCCACCCGAAAGACCGATATCAAGGCTTCACGCCGCGGGCGACGCGGTCGCGCAGTTCGGCGATCGCGTCGCGGGCAAGCTGGTCGGCCCGCTCGTTCATGGCGTGGCCGGCATGGCCCTTGACCCAATGCCAGCGCACCTGATGGCGCGCGAGCGCCGCATCGAGCCGCTGCCACAGATCGATATTCTTGACCGGCTTCTTGTCGGCGGTGCGCCAGCCATTGGTCTTCCACTTCTTGATCCAGCTCGTGATGCCTTCGCGCAGATACTGGCTGTCGGTGTGGAGATCGACCTCGCACGGCCTGGTCAGCGTCTCGAGCGCGGAAATCGCGGCCGTCAGCTCCATGCGGTTGTTGGTCGTGTGCAGCTCGCCGCCCTTGATCTCCTTGTGGCGCGTCCCGTGCACGAGGATCGCGCCCCAGCCGCCCGGTCCCGGATTGCCCGAGCAGGCGCCGTCGGTATAGATCGCGACGATCGTGTTCACGAGGCCAACTCGCCGATCTCGACGCCGTAATCGCGCACGCTTTTCGCCCGCTGGTGGAAGCGCAGCTTGCGAAAATACTCGTGCGGGCTTTTCGGCTTCACCAGCGCGCCGGGCGGCACATTGAGCCAGTCGACCAGCCGCGTCAGCAGGAAGCGCAGGGCGGCCCCGCGCGCGAGCAGCGGCATGGCGTCGAGCTCGGCCTCCGACAGCGCGCGCGCCCTGCGATAGGCCTGGATCAGCGCGCGCCCCTTGGTGACGTTGTAGGAGAAGTCCGGCTCGAAGCACCAGGCGTTCAGGCAGATCGCCACATCATAGGCGAGCGTATCGGTGCAGGCGAAATAGAAATCGATCAGCCCCGACAGCCGGTCGCCGAGAAAGAACACGTTGTCCGGAAACAGGTCGGCATGGATGACGCCCTGCGGCAGGTTGCGCGGCCAGGATCGCTCGAGCAGCGCCAGCTCCTCGCCGATGGTCGCGCGCATGCCGTGCTGGACCTCGTCGGCCCGTTCGCGACAGCTCTCGAACAGCGGCCGCCAGCCCGCGACCGACAGCGCGTTGGCGCGCGTCATCTTGAAGTCGGCACCGGCCAGATGCAGGCGGGCGAGCGCCTCGCCGACCGCCGCGCAATGCCTGGCGTCGGCGCGGCGCAGCCACATGCCTTCGAGAAAGGTCACGACCGCCGCCGGCCGGCCGGCAAGCGTGCCGAGCGTGTCGCCCTTGCGGGTATGGACCGGCTGCGGACAGGTGAGGCCGCGGCTTGCCAGATGCTCCATCAGGCACAGGAAGAACGGCAGGTCGGCGGCGGCGACGCGCTTCTCGTACAGCGTGAGGATGTAATAGCCGGCTTCGGTATGCAGCAGGAAGTTCGAGTTCTCGACGCCCTCGGCGATGCCCTTGTAGGAGAGCAGTTTCCCGATGTCGTATCCCTCGATGAAAGCTTCAAGCTCGTCGGCCGAAACATCGGTATAGACGGCCATCCCTCACTCCGCCGCCTCGTTCTGCCGCAACGGGCGCGGCAGCGGAAAGAAGACGCCTTCATATGCCGCCGACCTGGTCTCGACCTCGACGGCGTAGCGCTGCGCGAATGCGTCGATGATCTCCTCGACCAGCACTTCCGGCGCGGAGGCACCCGCGGTGATGCCGAGCGAGGACAGCGCGCCGAAAATCGTCCAGTCGATGTCGGCGGCGCGCTGCACGAGGACGGCGTGGCGGCAGCCGGCGCGCTCGGCCACTTCCCGCAGCCGCTGCGAGTTCGACGAATTGGGCGCACCGACAATGATCATGGCATCGACCTGCGGCGCCACCGCCTTCACCGCTTCCTGGCGGTTGGTCGTGGCGTAGCAGATGTCTTCCTTGTGCGGGCCGACGATGGCGGGGAAACGCTGCTTGAGCAGTTCGACGATCGAGGCGGTGTCGTCGAGCGAGAGCGTAGTCTGGGTCACGTAGGCGAGCCTGTCGGCATCGCGCGGGGTGAAGGCGCGCGCATCCTCGAGCGTCTCGACGAGACTCACCGCGCCCTCCGGCAACTGGCCCATGGTGCCGACCACTTCCGGATGGCCGGCATGGCCGATCAGCACGATCTCGCGGCCGCGCCGGTAATGGATCTCGGCCTCGCGGTGCACCTTGGTCACGAGCGGACAGGTGGCATCGAGGGCGAAGAAGTTCCGCCGCTGCGCCTCCTCGGGCACGGACTTGGCGACACCGTGCGCGGAGAAGATGACCGGGGCGGTCGTGTCGGGGATTTCGTCGAGCTCTTCGACGAACACCGCGCCCTTGGCCTTGAGGCCGTCGACCACGTAGCGGTTGTGCACGATTTCGTGGCGGACATAGACCGGCGGCCCATAGAGGGCGAGCGCCCGCTCCACCGAATCGATGGCCCGCACCACCCCGGCGCAGAAACCACGCGGGGAACACAGGACGACCTTCAGGCGCGGCTTGGCAGGGCCCTTATCGGCGGACATGGCAGAACGACCCGATGGCGACGACAAGCCCGACATGGGCCGCACCCACCACCCCTGTCAAGGTGCGCCCGAAAAGCGGGTAATGGGCCGCAGGACGGCGTTTTCGGCGCGAAAAAGGCGCCCACGGGCCATTGGACACCGGGCCGGCCAATCCCTATATTCTGGCCACTTTCCCTTATCCCCGATGAAGGAGAGGCTTCGCCCGAAGGGCGGGCGGAGCGCAAAACCCTTTTGCCCGGAGACCCCCGATGTCGAACGTTCCGCTGATGCCCAAGGCGACCGCCGTCTGGCTCACCGAGAATACCGCGCTCTCGTTCGACCAGATCGCCGAATTCTGCAAGCTGCATCCGCTCGAGGTGAAAGCCATCGCCGACGGCGACGCGGCGCAGGGCATCAAGGGCCTCGACCCCATCCAGACCGGCCAGCTCACCCGCGACGAGATCGAGCGCGGAGAGGCCGAGCCGCGCTACAAGCTCAAGCTCGCCGAGCGCAAGGTGCGCCTGCCCGAGCAGAAGACCAAGCGCGGCCCGCGCTATACGCCCGTTTCCCGCCGCCAGGACCGGCCGAACGCCATCCTCTGGCTGGTGCGCAACCATCCCGAGCTGAAGGACAGCCAGATCATGCGCCTCGTCGGCACCACCAAGTCGACGATCCAGGGCATCCGCGAGCGCACCCACTGGAACTCCGCCAACCTGCAGCCGCTCGACCCGGTGACGCTCGGCCTGTGCTCGCAGATCGATCTCGACCTCGAGGTAAGCCGCGCGGCCAAGGAGAAGCCGGCCACGATCGAGAGCGGCACCACGCTGCTGCCGGCCTCGGTTACGACCGCGCCGGCGCCCGAAGAGCCCACGCCGGCCGAAACCAAGAAGCGCGAGGACATGGACGTCGACGCCGTGTTCGCCAAGCTCAAGCAGATCGGCGGCAAGGGCGAGCAGACCGACGAATAAGCGTGCGGCGCCCTCCGCGCCCCGACTTCGCCGACAACCGGCCCGGCGACGTTCGGACGCGGAGTGTGGCTTCCCGGCACTAGGGCACGCGGCCGCGGACCGGTAATTTTGCGCCCGGCTGGGGGGCCCAAAAACACCGATCCGAGTCCATCGGTCGGAACCATGGTTCCGGAGACTGCCGTGAAACTGTCCGCACTGATTGTCGCCGCGTCGCTTGCCGTCTGTCCCGTCTTCGATTCCGCGCTCGCCCAGTCGGCCGAGCCCGCTGCCGCGCCCAAACCCGCAGCAAAGCCGAGGCCCAAGCGCACCGCCGCGCCCGAACCCTCGATCACCGACCGCATCGCCGATTTCTTCCGCGCGACGCCGGCGAGCGCGCCGGCCGCATCCCCGCGCGCAACGGGACGCCCGTCGGCCGCGAACGCCAACGAGGTCATGCTGCGCCGCGCCGCCTCGAGCTATTCGACGTCCTCGAACGCGCTCGGCTTCGGCCTCTACCGCGTCACGCCGCGCGAGACGGTGCAGTTCCGCGAGAAGCACGCGCCCGGCACCATCATCGTGCGCCAGCGCGAGAAGCGGCTCTATTACGTGAACGGCGACGGCACGGCGATCCGCTACGCCATCGCGGTCGGACGCGAAGGCGCGGCCTGGGCCGGCGTCTCGAGCGTCTCCGACAAGCGCGAATGGCCGGACTGGACGCCGACGCCGAACATTCTCGCCAAGCAGCCCGACCTGCCGCGCTTCGTGGAAGGCGGGCCGGCCAATCCGATGGGCGCGCGCGCGCTCTATCTCGGCGCCACCATGTACCGCATCCACGGCACCAACGAGCCGTGGCGGATCGGCGAGGAAGTGTCGTCGGGCTGCATCCGGCTGAGCAACGACGACATCGTCGATCTCTACAACCGCACGCGGCTCGGCGCGACGGTGATCGTGCAGCGCTGAGGACGGACTTTACAGGGGTGGGCGCGATGGCCGGGCGCATGCCCGGCCATCGTCGTTTCTGAAGGACGCGCCGATGACACGTCCCGCGTGGCGGCCGATGACGGCGGACGATGTCGCGGCCGCGCACGCGCTCTCGCAGACCGTGCATCCCGGCTATCCGGAGGCACGCGCGGTCTTCGCCGAGCGCCACCAGCTTTATCCGCAGGGCTGTTTCGCGCTCGTGCGCGAAGGCAGGCTCTGCGGATACGCGCTCTCGCATCCCTTCCCCGCTGACAGCGCGCCCGCGCTCGACACGCTCATCGGCGCGCTACCGCGCGAGGCCGGCAATTACTACATCCACGACGTCGCGATGCTGCAGGAGGCGCGCGGCCACGGCGCGGCGTCCGCGATCGTCGAACGCCTGAAGACGCATGCCCGCGCCGGGGGCTTTGCGTGCGTGAGCCTGATCGCGGTCAACGATTCGGCCGCCTTCTGGACGCGGCACGAGTTTGCCGCGCGCGCCGTGCCCGCGCTGGCCGGCAAGCTCGCAAGCTACGGCGCGCACGCCGTCTACATGCGCTGCGCATTGCGGGCGGCGACGCGCGCGCACGGAAGCGAGCCCTGATTTTTTTACTCGCGGCTTCACTTGCAACCTCGCCTACGGCTTCACTTGCGGCTTCCCGTCCTTGCAGCAGGCGCGCGCATGCGCCCCTGTTCTTTGCAAGGCGCGGGGGCGCCTTCGTCTTTTCCCTTCGCGCACGCGGCGAGGGGAGCGGAGCGCCGGGCGGCGCACCACTTTCGTTCCGCGCCTGACGCAAACGGATGGACGCGATCCGCGCCGCCCGTCCGCGCCCCGCGCGGGGCGTCTCCGGCGAAGAGACGCCGCGCCGTCCGGCGCTCCACCGCGGCTCGTCCCCGAAGCTGTCGCTTCAGGTGCGGCGTCGGGCCGCGCTTTCCCGCGCATTCGCGCGCGTGTCAGCCGGCTCCCGGCGGCGGCTCATAGTGGCCGCGGGCGGAGCCCCGACGCCGCCCGGGTGCGGGTTTGCGAAACCCGCCCGCAGGCGCCGCCCCGATCCCCGCTTCGCGAACGCCTCTAGAAGCGCCCCTCGGTGGGTTCAGGTGATAGGAATATAATCCCGACCGGGAAGAATATCAAGTCTTTTCTCGAACGGCCGCGGCCGGGCGCAAAGCGCGCGAGCCGGCTGCACGTCATCTCGGCCCTTCGCGAAAGCGAAGGCGCCGGCATCGTTTGCAAATGTCGCATTCGACCGCAATTCGGAAAACGGTTCCGGCTCTCGCTTCGCTCGGCCGGGGCGACGACCAGCGCTGCGTCCGGGATGACGGATCAGTGTTGCCTTGTTCCTCATGTGAGGCGCGCTGCGCATTGTAATCTTGATCCTCATAACGTTATGCGTTATAGAGCGTCATGATTGTCAGTTTCGCTGACAGCGAGACCGAGAAAATCTGGCATGGCGAGCGCAGCTCCCGCCTCCCGGGCGACATTCAAGCAACGGCGCTGCGCAAGCTTCGTCTGGTCAATGCGGCGAAGAAAATCGACGATCTGCGCGTGCCGCCCGGCAACCGGCTGGAGCGGCTGAAAGGCGATCACGCCGGGTACTGGAGCATCCGCATCAACGAGCAGTGGCGGATCGTCTTCCGCTGGACCGAAGGAGGAGCCGAGCATGTCTCGATCACGGACTACCACTGAGCGACTGCCAAATCCGACGCCCGGCGAAATCCTGCTCGAGGAATTTCTCAAGCCGATGGGCCTGTCGCAGACGGCGCTTGCGCGCGCGATCGGCGTGCCGCCGCGGCGCATCAACGAGATCGTGCTCGGCAAGCGCACCGTGACCGCCGACACCGACCTGCGGCTGGCGCGCTATTTCGGGATGAGCGACGGATTCTTTTTGCAGCTTCAGGCCGACCACGACCTGATGGCGCGGCGGCGGCAGATCGGCGACAAGCTGAAAGCGATCAGGCCAAGGGCGGCGTGAGTGTGGCGCGCGCGACCTTGCTCCTCATGATGAGGAGCGCTGCGCAGCAGCGCGTTTCGAACCATGAGGCCCAGCATGGGCCGCCTGCATCCTTCGAGACGCGGCCTTACGGCCGCTCCTCAGGATGAGGCGGATGGAGGTTTGCGCGCGTGAGAAACACGACGGGTTTCGCTGCGTTCAATCCACCTTGTGCATGTGTCCGGGATAACGGATGCTGGCGCTGCTACGCCTACGCCCCCACGCCCTTGCCCTTCAGCGCCGCGCCGATCTCCTCGAGGATCGCGGGATCGTCGATGGTGGCGGGCATCTTCCATTCGTCGCCGTCGGCGATCTTCTTCATGGTGCCGCGCAGGATCTTGCCCGAGCGCGTCTTGGGCAGGCGCTTGACCATGATCGCGAGCTTGAAGGCGGCGACGGGGCCGATCTTCTCGCGCACCAGCGCCACGATCTCCTTCTCGATCTCGGCCGGCTCGCGGTTGACGCCGGCTTTCAGCACGATGAAGCCGCAGGGCACCTCGCCCTTCAGTTCGTCCCTGATGCCCATCACCGCGCATTCGGCAACGTCGGGATGCGAGGCGAGCACCTCCTCCATGCCGCCGGTCGAAAGGCGGTGGCCGGCGACATTGATGATGTCGTCAGTGCGGCCCATGACGAAGACATAGCCGTCGGCGTCCTTGTAGCCGGCGTCGGCCGTCTTGTAGTAGCCGGGGAATTCGTTGAGGTAGCTTTCCTTGAAGCGCTCGTCCTGCTGCCAGAGCGTGGGGAAGCAGCCGGGCGGCAGCGGCAGTTTCACGACGATCGAGCCGATAGTGCCGGCCGCCACCGGCTTGCAGGCCTCGTCGACGATGTCGATGTGATAGCCCGGCATCGGCACGGTGGCCGAGCCGTGCTTGACCGGCAGCGCGCCGAGGCCGAGCGGATTGCCGGCGATGCACCAGCCGGTCTCGGTCTGCCACCAGTGATCGAGCACCGGCCGCCTGAGCAGATTTTCCGCCCATTGCAGCGTGTCGGGGTCGGCGCGCTCGCCGGCCAGGAACAGCGCGCGGAATTTCGACAGGTCGTATTGCGCGAGCAGCTTGCCCTGCGGGTCTTCCTTCTTGATGGCGCGGAAGGCGGTCGGCGCGGTGAACATGGTCGAGCAGCCGTGCTCGGCGATCACGCGCCAGAAGGCACCGGCATCGGGCGTGCCAACCGGCTTGCCTTCGTAGAGGATCGTCGTGCAGCCGTGGAACAGCGGCGCATAGACGATGTAGGAATGGCCGACCACCCAGCCGACGTCGGAGGCCGCCCAATAGACCTCGCCCGGCTCCACGCCGTAGAGATTCTTCATCGACCATTTGAGCGCGACCATGTGGCCGCCATTGTCGCGCACCACACCCTTGGGGATGCCGGTCGTGCCCGACGTGTAGAGGATGTAGAGCGGATCGGTGGCGAGCAGCGGCACGCAGTCGGCGGACTTCTTCGCCGCGATGGCGGCGTCGCGCAGGTCGCGCCAGTCATGGTCGCGGCCCGATATCATGCCGGCCTGCGCCTGCGGGCGCTGCAGGATGACGCAGGCCTGCGGCTTCGCCTTGGCGAGATTGATCGCCTCGTCGAGCAGCGGCTTGTACTGCACGACGCGGCCGGGCTCGAGGCCGCAGCTCGCCGAGAGGATCAGCTTGGGCTTGGCGTCGTCGATGCGGGTGGCGAGCTCCTTGGCCGCGAAGCCGCCGAACACCACCGAATGCACCGCGCCGATGCGCGCGCAGGCGAGCATGCCGAACACCGCCTCCGGCACCATCGGCATGTAGAGGATGACGCGGTCGCCCTTCTCCACGCCGAAATCCTTCAGCATGGCGGCGAGCGTCTTCACCTCGAACAGGACCTCCTCGTAGGAATAGCCCTGCTTGGTGCCGGCCATCGGCGAATCGTAGATCAGCGCGGCCTGCGCACCGCGCCCGGAGGCAACGTGACGGTCGAGCGCGTTGTAGCAGGTGTTGCAGACGGCTCCTGTGAACCAGCGCCCATAGATGCCGGCATCGGGATCGAACACCTTCTTCGCCGGCTCGAACCAGTCGATCTCGCGCGCGGCCTCACCCCAGAAGTCCTGCGGATCGCGCTGCCAGTGCGCATAAATGTCGTGATAGCGGCTCGTGCGCGCGTCCATAGTCAGTCCTCCCGATAAGCCCGTCACCCGCAGGTGGCGGCGGCAGTCGCCCCCGACGGGCAACGGCCGGTTGTGTCCGCCCTCCTGCGCGGCCGCCCGCGGACAGGCTCCCGGCGGCTTTCGCATCCGCGCTACGCTCCCGGACAGGCTCCGGGCGCAGCCGGATCAGGACGACGGATCGTCGTTGTTTACGCTCAATTCTGCTCCCGCCCGCCCGTTTTGCAAGCGTTCGGCCCTCGTCAATTCGCCCAAGAACCGGCCCAAGAACGTACCCACAAACGTATCCAAGAACGTCGCCCGGGAGCGGGCCCGGAAATCCACCCGCAGGCGGAAAACACTGGCGCAGGCCGCGCGCATGCGCTTTGATTTCAAACAAGGCGCGCGCGGCGCGCCACCCTCCCGCACCCCGCCCCGTGATCAACGACCCGATCTTCTATCTCATCGCCATCCCGGCCGTACTGGCGATTGGCCTCGCCAAGGGCGGCTTCGCCGGCGTCGGCCTGCTGGCCACGCCGCTGCTCGCGCTCTATCTGCCGCCGCTGGAGGCCGCCGCCCTGCTGCTGCCGATCCTGCTCATACAGGACGCGATCTCGCTGTGGTGGTACCGGCGCGACTGGGACGCCTGGAACCTCAAGGTGCTCCTGCCCGGCGCGGTGATCGGCATGGGGATCGGCTGGTTCTACGCCGCGCAGGTGTCGGACGCCGCCATCCGGCTCGTGGTCGGGGCGATCGGCGTCGCGTTCGTCGCGCATGCCTGGGGCGTCGCCGCCTTCAACGCCTTGCGCAAGCGCGGTCCCGCCGGCCCGCGGAAAATGTCGGCGGCGAGCGGCATGTTCTGGGGCGCGGTGTCCGGCTTCACCTCGCTGCTTACCCAGGGCGGCGGACCGCCGTTCCAGATCCACATCCTGCCGCAGCGTCTGCCCAAGCTGACGCTGGTCGGCACCACGACGATCTTCTTTGCGGTCGTCAACGCGCTCAAGATCGGACCCTATTTCGCGCTCGGGCAGTTCTCGTTCTCGAATTTCTCGACCTCGGTGGCGCTGCTGCCGCTCGCGGTAGCGACCAACGCGCTCGGCATCTGGCTCGTGCGCCTGACGCCGACGAAGCTGTTCTACGATCTCGCCTATGTGCTGGTGCTGTTCGTCTCGCTGGCGCTGATGTGGCAGGGCGCGGTCGAACTCTACGCGGCGGGCGCCTGATTGCGATTGATCGGCGGCCGTTTCCTTCGCTAACGTGTGAAGAAGCGAGGGGAATAATCATGGCGAAAACGCCTTACGACATCGATCTCGACCGCAACCCGGCCAATTTCCAGCCGCTGACGCCGCTCACCTTCCTGGAGCGGGCGGCCGCGGTGTTTCCCGACCGCGTCGCGATCATCCACGGGCCGCTGCGCCGCACCTACCGCGACTTCTACGCGCGGGCGCGCCGGCTCGGCTCCGCGCTCGCCAGGCGCGGCATCAGGCGCGGCGACACCGTCTCGGTCGTGCTCGCCAACACGCCGGCGATGCTGGAATGCCATTACGGCGTGCCGATGTGCGGGGCCGTGCTCAACACGATCAACACGCGGCTCGACGCGGCGGTGAACGCCTTCACGCTCGACCACGCCGAAGCCAAAGTGCTGATCATCGACCGCGAATTCTCCAAAGTGATGAAGGAGGCGCTCGCGCGCTGCAAGGTCAAGCCGCTCGTCATCGATTACGACGATCCCGAATTCACCGGCGAGGGCGAGAAGCTCGGCAGCATCGACTACGAGGATTTCCTGAAAGAAGGCGATCCCGCCTACGCCTGGACGATGCCGGGCGACGAGTGGGACGCGATCTCGCTCAACTACACGTCGGGCACCACCGGCGATCCCAAGGGCGTGGTCTATCATCATCGCGGCGCCGCCCTGCTGGCGCAGGGCAACGTCATCACCTGTTCGATGGCCAAGCATCCGGTCTATCTGTGGACGCTGCCGATGTTCCACTGCAACGGCTGGTGCTTCCCCTGGTCGATCTCGGTCGTCGCCGGCACGCATGTCTGCCTGCGCTGGGTGCGCGCGCCGGCCATGTACGACGCCATCGCCGGTCACAAGGTCACGCATCTGTGCGGCGCGCCGATCGTGATGGCGACATTGCTCAACGCGCCGGCGAACGAGAAGAAGCCGCTGCCGCATGTGGTGGAGTTCTTCACCGCCGCGGCGCCCCCGCCCGAGGCCGTGCTCGCGGCGATGAAGGAGGCGGGCTTCAACGTCACGCACCTTTACGGGCTGACCGAGACCTACGGCCCCGCCGTGGTCAACGACTGGCACGCGGAGTGGGACGGTCTCGACAAGACCGCGCAGGCGCAGAAGAAGGCGCGCCAGGGCGTGCGCTACGGCGCGCTGGAAGCGCTCGACGTCATGGACCCGGAGACGATGACGCCGGTGCCGCGCGACGGCAAGACCATGGGCGAGGTCATGTTCCGCGGCAACGTGGTGATGAAAGGCTATCTGAAGAACAAGGCCGCCTCCGACAAGGCGTTCGCCGGCGGCTGGTTTCATTCCGGCGATCTCGGCGTGATGCATCCGGACGGCTATATCCAGCTCAAGGACCGCTCCAAGGACATCATCATCTCCGGCGGCGAGAACATTTCCTCGATCGAAGTGGAGGACGCGCTCTACAAGCATCCGGCCGTGCAGGCCGCCGCCGTGGTCGCCAAGCCCGACGACAAATGGGGCGAGACGCCGTGCGCCTTCGTGGAGCTGAAGCCCGGCCAGGAGGCGAGCGCCGACGAGATCGTGCAATGGTGCAAGAAGAATCTCGCCGGCTACAAGGTGCCCAAGCATGTCGTGTTCACCGAGCTGCCGAAAACGAGCACGGGCAAGATCCAGAAGTTCAAGCTGCGCGACATGGCGAAGGGGGTGTGAGGCGATACCGGCGTTCTCGCTCCGCCCTCATCCTGAGGAAGGCGCCGAAGGCGCCCGTCGCGAAGGACGGGGCGGCCCATGCTTCGAGACGCCCGCCGCCGATGCGTCGGCGGGCTCCCCGGCAGAGGCTGGGAGAGGTGCGCGTATCCCTGTCATTACCGAACCTGATCGGGCGCAAGCCGCGGCCCGATCGTCGCCTTCAGGCCGCCCATCTCCGAACGGCCGAGCTGCAGTTGCCAGCGATAGGCGTCGAGCACGTCCTGGACAATGGCAAGTCCAAGACCCGCACCCCCGCCGCGCTCGTCGAGACGAACCCCGCGCCCGAGCGCGCTCGCGCGGTCCTGCTCGGCGATGCCCGGCCCGTCGTCCTCCACGCAGATACCCGCGCCGTCCGGCATCACATGGACGCGAACGCAGCTCCGCGCGTGGCGGGCGGCGTTCTCCATCAGGTTACCGAGCACTTCGGCAAGGTCGGCGCGGTCGAGCGGCGCTCTCGCCGTTTCCACGATCTCATGGCGGAACGTGAGCGGGCGCCCGGATTCGGTGCGCGCGAGCGTCGCGATCAGCGAGCGCACGAGCGGAGCGACCTCGGTCGCCTCCCCGCCCGCCGGACGCGCGCCGCGGATGCGCGCGCGCGCCAGTTCGCGATCGACATGCCGGCGCATGGTATCGATCACGGCATCGATCTCGTCGGCGACCGCGCTTTCACCGCGCCCGCGCAAGAGGCGGCTGTCGGCGGCCAGCGCGGCGAGCGGCGTCTTCAGCCCGTGGGCGAGATCGGCGGCGCGGTTGCGCGAACGCGCCAGTTCCTGCTCGCGCGCATCCAGAAGCGCATTGACCTCCTCGACGAGCGGCGTGACCTCTGCCACACCGGCAGCCGCCAGATGCCGGCTGCGCCCGGCGCGGATATCGGCAACACCCCGGCGCAACGCCGCGAGCGGCCGCAGCCCGAGACTGACCTGCACCGTCGTCGCCGCCGCCAGCACGATCCACAGAAGGCCGAGCGCCGGCCACAGATCGGCGGCGAAGGCGCGACGCGCCGCCGCCACCTGCGACAGGTCGACTGCGACCGCGATGCGCACCGGCGTGCGCCCATCGGCGACGGTCAGCCACACCCGCCGTTCGGCGACCAGAAGCCGCGCATCCGCCGGGCCCGCAATCTCGTGATGATGGATTTCGCCCGGCGCCGGATCGTCCTCCGGCAAAGCAAGCGTCGCGTCCCACAGCGAGCGTGAACGCAGCAATTGCGCGCCGTCGTCGCCGATCTGCCAGTAGAGCCCCGACAGCGGATCGGCAAAGCGCGGATCAGCCGGCGCGCGGCCAACCACGATGCGGCCCTGCGCGTCGACATCGATACCGCCGACCAGTTGCCGCAGATGGACGTCGAGCCCTTCCGCGACGGTGCGCGAAATATGGCGTTCGAACAGCACGGTCAGGCCGAAGCCCGCGATCGCAAGCGCAACCGCGATCGCCGCAAGCCCGCCGACGACGAGCCGCAGCCGCAGTGACGTGCGCTTCACGCCACCTTCTCCGGAATGAGATAGCCGAAGCCGCGGCGGGTCTCGATCAGCTCGGCGCCGATCTTCTTGCGCAGGCGGCCGATCAGCACCTCGACCGCGTTCGAGTCGTGCATCTCGTCATGGCCGTACACGTTCTCGCTCAATTCGAGCTGGGACACCACGCGGCCGCGATGATGAAGCAGATAGGCAATGAGCCGGTATTCAAGCGGCGACAGCGCCACCGGCACGCCGTCGAGCGTCACTTTCATCTGCCGCTCGTCGAGCGTGACGGCGCCGGCCTGCAAAACGGACGAGGCATGGCCGGCCGAGCGGCGCACGATCGAACGCAGGCGCGCCAGCAATTCCTCCATGCGGAAGGGCTTTGGCAGATAATCGTCGGCGCCGGCATCGATGCCTTCCACCCGCTCGCTCCAGCTTCCGCGCGCGGTCAGAATCAGGACCGGCATGTGGCGGCCGTTGGCGCGCCAGCGCTTGAGCACCGACAGGCCGTCCATGCCGGGCAGACCGAGATCGAGAACGACGGCGCCATAGTCCTCGGTGTCACCGCGGAACCAGGCCTCCTCGCCGTCGCGCACCGCATCGACGATATAGCCGGCCGCCTGCAGCGCGCGCGCAATGTCGGCCGCGATCCGCCGGTCATCCTCGACAACGAGCACGCGCATTACTTTTCCTTGATGCGGGCGATCTCGCCGCTCCTGCCGTCGACATAGACTTCGAACAGGCGGCCCTGGCCGTCCACGACGCGAAACTCGTAGAGCCAGCGCTCCGCCTTGCGCTCGATTTTCACGGCCGTGACCTCGCCCGGCAGCTTGCCGGCGACCAGATTGAGGATGTCGGCGAGCGACTGGATTTCGCCGCGCTTGACCGCAAGGCGCGCGGCCTCGTGATCTTGCGGATCGGCCTGCGCGTAGAACGTGCCGGCCAGAACAACGAGCGCGGCGAGCGCGGTCCGCCGCGCGACAGCGCCGGATATGCGTTGCAATTGTCCCATGCCGGCTGTCTGCCAGAACAAGGCTGACAGGTTGCTGACATGGATCAACCATTCCAGTGCCCCCGCCCCGCGTCCCGCAGCGGCGCCGATCGCGGCGCCTGACAATTCACTGACACGCGGCCACAGCCTGCCGTCAGCCGCGTTCGGGCAATCTCGCCTGCGTCCGGCGCATTGCGCGGCGGACGTCACATCAAGGAGAGCAGACCATGCGCAAGATCACGATCATTGCCACCGCAGCCGCAACGTTGGGCCTCGTCGCCGCCGCGAACGCGTCCAGCTTCGGGCGCCCCTGCACCAACACGCCCGAAAGCCAGTGGCTGCCGATGCAGGCCCTGCAGGCCAAGGTCGAGGCGCTCGGCTACAAGGTGCAGAAGACCAAGCTGAAGGCGGCGTGCGGCGAAATCTACACGATCGACAAGAGCGGCAACCGCGTCGAGCTGTTCGTCGACCCCTCCAGCGGCGAAATCGTCGGCCAGAACTGACGGCAGACCGGATTCCGACATGACAATTGTCAACGAAACGATCGAAGCCGGTGGCGCAACGCCACCGGCAACGGTCAAGGTATGGGACCCCTTCGTGCGCGTCTTCCACTGGTCGCTGGTGGCCGCCTTTGCGCTCGCCTATGCGACCGGCGACGAGATCGAGAAGGTGCATATCGCCGCCGGTTATTTCATCGCCGGCCTGCTGGCGCTGCGCATCGTCTGGGGGTTTGCAGGCCCCCGGCATGCGCGCTTCGGCGACTTCGTACGCTCGCCGCGCGCGGTGATCGCCTATCTGCGCGAGGCGATGCTGCTGCGCGCGCCGCGCCATCTCGGACACAATCCGGCCGGCGGCGCCATGGTGATCGCACTCCTCGTCGGGCTGTCGGCGACCTGTCTGACCGGCTTTCTGATGACGACCGACGCCTATTGGGGGGCGAAGTGGATGGAGAATGTCCACGAAGTGCTGGCCAACGGCACGCTCGGCCTCGTGTTCCTGCATGTGCTCGGCGTCGTGTTTGCGAGCTTCGAGCATCGCGAGAATCTGGTCAAAGCGATGATCGACGGCCGCAAGCGGGCCGAGCCTTAGGGCGCGGGGCGCGAGAGTTGCCGGCATGATCCGCTCCGGTCCGGCGGATCATGCCGGCGCACGGGGGGCGCCCGCCGGCACACTACTCGACCCGCCCTCTCTTATTTCTTCGCCTCGGCCGGCGGGGCGCGGGCTGCGATCCCGTCCAGCGTCCTGCGCAATTCGCCGATCGTCTTCGCGAGACCGGCGGCTTCGGCGCGCAGGGCCGTGATCTCGGCGCTGGCCGCGTCGAGCCTGCGCTGCGTCTCGCGGACATTCTTCTGCAGCGCCTGCTGCAGGTATTCGATATTGGCCTGCAGGCATCCGGTGCGGCGCTCGACCTGCTTTTCCACCATGCAGTTTTCGAGCCCGCGCACGTCCTGCGCCGTGGCCGGCGTCAAGACCGGCGCCGAGGCCAGCGCAACGGCGAGGATGGCGGCAACGCATGCCGCCGGCACACGGGAAAGACAAAGTCCGCAAAGACGAAGTCCGCTCACGGCCGCCCCGCTATGGCTGCGCGCCGCAGCGCCATGGCGTGGGCTGGCAGGCGACCGGCGTATTGGAGCAGGCGGCGCCGCCGTCGTCGATGTGGCAGATATGGCAGCCGTCGGTATAGGTCGCGCAGGCCGGGATCTCCCGCCGCAGTGCCTGCCACCATCGTTCCCGTCCCTCGGCCGCCGGACGCACCTCATGCAGTTGCGGATCGCTCCAGTCGGGCAGCGGCAGAAGGGCGTCTTTTGCCTCTTTCGTCTCGGGAGCGATTTCGGCGGCCGGCGCACCCGCCGGCGCGGATGCGGCGGCATCGGTGCCGGGCGATTGCGCGGCGGCACGTTCGCCCGCCGCAAGCACGGCCACCGTCAGAGCGGCAGCGGCCAGAACCGCCCCGCGCCGGACCGCGATTGCACGGCGACGCCTGATCCTCATGCCGGTCGCCGGTCGGCGCCGTGCGCCCGATGCGCAGACATCAATCTTTCTGGCCGGGGCCGCCGGCCCCGCGAGCGCCATGCCGGCCGTCAATCCTGTCTGTCAGTGCACGCTTTCGGTCTGTCTCAAGCGCGCGATTTCGTCCTTTACCTGCAATTTTCGCCGTTTCAGCTCGGCAACCCTCAAGTCGTCCGCCGACGGATGGGAAAGCGCTTCGTCGATTTCCGCTTCGAGCGCCCGGTGCCGCGCCTCAAGTTCCACAAGCGACTGAATGGCCATGGATGACGGTCTCCTCCGATGCGTTGGAGTAGGCGATGAAGTTTGACACGACGATTGTGGCAAGTCGATTGGGGGGCTCTGTGCGGCGCAACAAATCCCCGTTTTCCGCGCTTTTCGGCCCGCCTTGAACGCCCCCCGTGTTGGGCGGATAATTCGAAACGGAACCGTCAAAAGAATCGCTTTTCGATGTGTTTTCGGCGAATTCGCCGGACCCTGTCCGGCCCCGGCACGGCGCAGCGCCCGAACGCGGCGGCGCCTCGGGGCGGCCCAGGGCGGCATCCGGGGCGGTGGCGGCCATGACCAACGACGAGCAACGCGAACTGCGGACCGAGCTGGCGCGCCTGCAGCAGGAGCACCGCGACCTCGACGCGGCCATCGCCGCTCTGGTCGGCTCGCCCGGCGCCGACGTGCTCCAGGTGCAACGGCTGAAAAAGCGCAAGCTCGTGCTGCGCGACCGCATCTCCTATATCGAGGACCAGCTCACCCCCGACATCATCGCGTAAGCGCCATCACCGCGCGGCGGCGAGCGCCTGCTCGAGCCGCTCCTGCATATTGCGGTGATTGGCCAATAGCCGTTGCGTGATGAGCTTGAGGAAGAAGAAGCCGAATTTCGGATTCTGGAAATAAAGCTGCTTCACCTGATTGTAGCCGATGACCAGCAATTCGCCGTCCTCCTCGCACCGGAAGGTCTGCGTGCGCTTGTTGTCCGGCGTCACCAGCCCGATCTCGCCGACGACCTCGCCCGGCCCGATCGGCACATCGATCTCTTCGAGCCGATAGCGTCCGCTGACCGGATAGAACATCGCGTCGGCCGTATCGCCCTTGAGGAAGATCGTCTCTCCCGCCCGGCAGACGCGCCGGTGCGTGAAGCCCCTGATCCAGTCCATCGACAGGCTGCCGCCGGACGCCTCCTTCACCTGCGCGACGAGCCGGACCATCTGGTAGAGGCGGCCGATATTGAGCGGCAGCAGGATGACGTGCAGCGCGAACTGCGGATAGACCTCCGCGACCAGACCGTAGATGATGAAAAGGATGTTGGCGCAGATGCCGACGACCCGCAGCGGGATCATGGTGCGCATGGAATAGGTGCCGATCGTAACGACGGCGCCGAGATAGCCCCATATCTCTCCGTTCTGGATCAGATAGTTCCAGAATTCCACGAGCCCGCCCTCGAAGCCGATCGCGCTCCCTGCATGCATTTCCAGCCCTCCCGCCCTGCCCCGGCGATTTCGTTCCTGCTCCGGTTGGTCCGCGGCGACGATAACCGATACATGCGCAAGCGCTATCCGCTCATGCGCACCGCGGCGATTCACGGTGCATGGCCGGCATTTCGCCTTGCCCCGCTTTTCTCTCTCCCTATAATCCGCCGCTTCCTTTTCGGGGGCATCCGCGCATGGCGGCCAGATCCGTTCGCAAGTCCGCCGGCGCCGCGGCGAAAAAGCCGGGCAGCAGGAGCCGCAAGCCGGTGGCCATCATCATGGGCAGCCAGTCGGACTGGGCGACGATGCAGCACGCCGCCGACACGCTGCGCGAACTTAAGATCGGCCACGACGCGCTGATCGTCTCCGCGCACCGCACGCCCGAGCGGCTTTATGATTTCGCCCGCTCGGCGCGCGACAAGGGTTACAAGACGATCATCGCGGGCGCCGGCGGCGCCGCGCACCTGCCGGGCATGACGGCCTCGCTCACGCCGCTGCCGGTCTTCGGCGTGCCGATGAACACGCACGCGCTCGAAGGCAAGGATTCGCTGTTGTCGATCATGCAGATGCCGGCCGGCATCCCGGTCGGCACGCTCGCCATCGGCAAGGCCGGCGCGATCAATGCGGCGCTGCTCGCCGCCGCTGTGCTCGCGCTGTCGGATGAGGCGCTCGCGCGGCGGCTCGACGCCTTCCGCAGCCGGCAGACCGCGCGCGTCGGCAAGCGTCCGAAAGACTGACGCCGCCATGCCCGAGCACGCCCCGCCGCCGCTGAAGCCCGGCGCCACCATCGGCATCCTGGGCGGCGGCCAGCTCGGCCGCATGCTGGCGCAGGCGGCCGCCAAGCTCGGCCTGCACTGCCATATCTTCTCGCCAGAGAGCGATTCCTGCGCGTTCGAAGTCGTGCGCCGCTCCACCATCGCCGACTATTCGGACGTCGCCGCGCTCGACGCCTTCGCCGCCGATTGCGACGTCATCACCTACGAGTTCGAGAACGTGCCGGCGCAGTGCGCGGCCTTCCTCAAGAGCCGAAAGCCGGTGCTGCCCGACCCGGCCGTGCTCGAGCGCACGCAGGACCGGCTGATCGAGAAGGACTTCGTCAGCGCGCTTAAAATCCCGACCGCGCCCTATGCGCCGGTTCATAGCGCCGCCCAATTGCAGGCCGCGGTCGAGGCGGTCGGCCGCCCGGCCGTGCTCAAGACGCGCCGGCTCGGCTACGACGGCAAGGGCCAGGCGACGATCGCAAGGAACGGCGATCCGGCCGCCGCCTGGCGGACGCTGCGGGAGGTGCCCTGCATCCTGGAAGGCTTCGTCGCCTTCGAGCGCGAGGTCTCCGTCGTCGCCGCCCGCGGCCGCGACGGCAAGGTCGTGTGTTTCGACGTCACCGAGAATGACCACCGCCACCACATCCTGCACCATTCCCGCGCGCCCGCGCGCATCCCGCCCGCGCTCGCAAAAGACGCCGTGCGCATCGCCGAGCGGATCGCGCGCGCGTTCGACTATGTGGGGGTGTTGGCGGTGGAGATGTTCGTGGTGCGGCGCGGCGGCGCGCGTACTCTCTTGGTCAACGAGATCGCGCCGCGCGTCCACAATTCCGGGCACTGGACCCTCGACGGGGCGAGCGTCTCCCAGTTCGAGCAGCATATCCGGGCGGTGGCGGGCTGGCCGCTGGCCAAGCCGGTCCGCCACGGCCGGGTGGAGATGACCAACCTGATCGGGGAGGAGGTCCACGAGGTCGAGCGCTGGCTGCGCCAGGGCGGAACCTCGGTCCACCTCTACGGCAAGGCGGAGGCCCGCCCCGGCCGCAAGATGGGCCATGTCACCCGGGTCAGCCCGGAAGGCGGCCGCACCCCCAAGCCCCCGCGCGAGTAGACTCTTGACCGGCTTTCTGGTACAGGCGCGCGACTTGAAGTGCCCGCGCCGCGCGGGATTTCAGCCGAAATCAGACCCGCAACCGGGCCTCAGACGGCCCAAGAAGGAAGACACGTGCAGGTTCTCGTTCGCGACAACAACGTCGACCAGGCCCTCAAGGCGCTCAAGAAGAAGATGCAGCGCGAGGGCATTTTCCGCGAGATGAAGCTCCGCGGCCATTATGAGAAGCCCTCCGAGAAGAAAGCCCGCCAGAAGGCGGAAGCGGTGCGCCGGGCGCGCAAGCTCGCCCGCAAGCGCGCGCAGCGCGAAGGCCTGCTGCCCTCCAAGCCCAAGCCGGTCACGGCCGGAGCGGGCGGCGGACGCGGCGGCGCGGGCCGCGGCGGCTTCACCCGCAACTGACGAATTTCCCCAACGGGACGACTACGGTCGCCGGGCCCCTGCCCGGCGATTTCATTTGAGCGGCCGCCGCTGCGCCACGTCGGACAGGAACGCGCGGGCCGCCTCGACCGCGCCGTGCTCGCCGAGATCCTCGTGCCCGGCACCGGGAAAGCGCACGAAGCGCTTAGGGCCAGGCGCCAGCGCGAACAGCCGCTCGCCGAAGCGGATCGGGATGACGCGGTCGCGCTCCCCGTGCAGAACCAGAAGCGGCGCATCGATGCGCCCGATGCGCTCGTCGGAGCGGAACTGGTCCTTCATCAGCCAGCGGACGGGAATGACCGGATAGATCGCCGCCGCGATATCGACGGTCGAAGTATAAGGCGCTTCGAGCACGAGGGCGGCGACCGGCCGCTCGGCAGCGACCGCGATCGCAACGCCGGAGCCGAGCGATTCGCCCCACAGCACGATGCGCTCCGCGCCGTAGCGCGCGGCGGCGAAATCGTAGGCCGCCCGGCCGTCGGCGATCAGGCCCTGCTCGCTCGGATGCCCGCTCGAGCCGCCATAGCCGCGGTACGACAGCGCGACAAGACCGGTGCCGTCCGACGTCAGCGGCGCAAAGCGCCATGGCCTGTGCCGCAGCGCACCGCCATTGCCGTGATAATAGACGACGACGAAGCGCCCCGCGTGCGGGGCGACATGCCAGGCGAGGAGCCGTTCGCCGTCGGCCGCGGTGAGCGCGATCTCCTCGGCCTGCGCAAACCCCGCCTCGGCCGGCGCCGTGCGCACCGTCTCCGGAAAATACATCAGCCAGCGCTGCGCGAAATACATGACGGCGACGAAGCCGATATATCCAGCCACGACATAGAATGCGATCGACTTGAAAGCAGCCATCGGCGCGACAATGTCCCCCGGTCAGACAGCCAGCATGCGGACCGGGCATGCTCGCTCATCCGGATCGCCATATTGTGACAGCCGGCGTTTCCGGTTAAGTCTCGATACCATGCTGGCGCCCGAAGAACTCACGATTCTCGTCCGCATCACGGCCGCGCTCGCGATCGGCGCCATGATCGGTTTCGAGCGCACCTTCCATGGCCGGCCCGCGGGTTTCCGCACCCATGCGCTGGTCTGCGTCGCCTCCGCGCTTCTGATGCTGGTCACCGTCTACCAGGACGTCTGGATGACGCATGTGCCGACCGAGGCGATCCGCACCGACCCGACCCGCATGGCGCAGGGCATCATGACCGGCATCGGCTTTCTCGGCGCCGGCGTCATCTTCAAGGAAGGCCTGACGGTGCGCGGCCTCACCACCGCGGCCTCGATCTGGATCACCTCGGCGATCGGCATCCTGGTCGGCATCGGCTTCTATTTCGCCGCCGGATTCGGGGCCGTCGCGGCGATCGCGATCCTGTCGCTGTTCCGCTGGATCGAAAACCGGCTGCCGTCAGAATACTACGCGCACCTGATCGTGGCGTTCCCGCGCCGCAAGGTGATGACCGAGGACCGGCTGCGCCAGATGGTCGGCAATCACGGTTTCACCATCGCCAACCTGTCGTCGCGGCTGACCAATGCCGGCAAGGAATTCGAGTACCGCATGATGATCCGCGCCCGCGCCCGCGACGCCACCGAGGCGCTGTCGCGACAATTGCGCCAATCGTCCGAGATCATCGGTTTCCGCATCTCGCCGACCGGCGACTGACCCTCAGCGATCGATCCTATGTCCGCACAGACGCGCTGGAGCGCGGTCGTCATCCTGATTGCCGCCGGCATGGTCGCCGCCTTCCAGATCGGAAAGGCGGCGATCGCGGTGCCGCTGCTGCAGCAGGATCTGGGCCTGAGCCTCGTCTTCGCATCCTGGATCGTCGGCGCCTTCGGGGCGCTCGGCGCGTTCGGCGGCATCTTCGCCGGCACCATCGTCTCGATGTTCGAGCCGCGCCGCACACTGCTGGTCGGGCTTTGCCTGACCGGCCTTGCCAGCATCGCCGGCGCGCTCGCGCCCAACGGCGCGGTGCTGCTGGCGACGCGCGTCGCCGAAGGCTGCGGCTTCCTCGCCATCGTGCTCTCGGTGCCGCGCCTGTTGCGCACCATCGCCGGCCCCGCCGAGCGCGACCGCATCTTCGCCTTCTGGGGCGTCTATCTTCCCGCCGGCTCGGCGCTGATGATGCTGCTCGGCCCGCTGATCGCCGCGCCCGGCTGGCGCGTCCTGTGGCTGGTCAACGGCGTGGCGGCGCTCGCCTATGCCGGGGTGATCGCGCGCACGATCGCAGCCCAGCCCGGCGCCGCGGAAGCTTCGCGCGCGCTTCTCAATATCGCGCAGGTGCTACGTTCGCCGGGACCGCTGCTGCTGACCGCGATATTCGGCATCTACACGTTCCACTATTTCGCGCTGACCGGCCTGCTGCCGACGCTGCTGGTCGACCGGCTCGGGCTCAGCATCGCCGCCGCCGGCGTCGTCAGCGCGCTGACGGTGCTCGCCAACGGCATCGGCAATCTCACCGCCGGCGTGCTCATCCGCATGGGCGTCCCGCTCTGGGCGGTGGCGACGGCCGGCTTCACGGTGATCGGGACGTCGGGTTTTGCGATCTTCTCGGACCAGTTGCCGGTCGCCGTCATCGCGCTCGCGGCCGCCGCGACGCTGGCGGTGAGCGGGCTGATCCCGGCCTCGATCTTCGCCGCCGCGCCGCGGCTTGCGGCGAGCGCGGCGCTCTTGTCGATCACGATCGGGCTTGCAATGAACGGCAGCAATCTCGGCCAGCTTCTCGGCCCGGCGGCGCTCGCCGCCTTCGTGCAGCGCTACGGCTGGGACCGCGCGCCGCTGCTGTTTGTCGGGGTGATGGTGGCGGGACTTTCGGTGGCTTTGGCGCTGCGCGCGGTGCTGCGCCGCGCGGGCCCGCCGGCCGGCGGGGCATGACGGGCCACGCCCGCCATCCCGCGCCGGCACGACACGAGGGTCAGGCCGCCTTTTTCGCCTTCTTCTTCTTGCGCGGCTTCTTCTGCGCGGAGAGATAGAGCGCGACCTTCTTCGACGAACGGCCGGCGACCTTGACCGCCGCTTTCAGCTTGGCCGCCGTCACCTTGAACTTCTTCGACCAGTAGCGCAGCTCGTAGGGCTGGCTGACCGCGATCAGCGCGCGGTCGCGGTCCTTCTGCTTCTGGAATTTCAGATAGGCCTCGACCTTGCGCGACGAACGGCCTACCGCCTTGACCGCCGCCTTCAGCTTGGCCGGCGTCACCTTGAACTTCTTGCACCAGTAGCGGACCTCGTAGGGCTCCTTCAGTGCGATCAGCGCACGATCCGAGCCGCCGCGCTTCTTCTTGTTGTCAGCCATGTGTGTCTCCTTGCCGTGAGGGGGCGCACCAGCGCGCCCCGCGCTTACGCACAGACCTACGCGTCGGGATATGCACAGTGACAGATTCGGGCGCGGTCCGACAAAGACGGCGCGGCCGCCGCTACATCGACTTGACGATGCTCTCGGTCATCTTCTTGGCGTCGCCGAGCAGCATCATCGTATTGTCGCGGTAAAACAGCGGATTGTCGATGCCGGCATAGCCGGAGGCGAGCGAGCGCTTGATGAACATCACGGTGCCGGCCTTCCACACCTGCAGCACCGGCATGCCGTAGATCGGCGAGGTCTTGTCCTCCTCGGCGGCCGGGTTGGTGACGTCGTTGGCGCCGATGACGAAGGCGATGTCGGCCTGCGCGAATTCGGAGTTGATGTCCTCGAGCTCGAACACCTCGTCGTAGGGCACGTTGGCTTCCGCCAAGAGCACGTTCATGTGCCCGGGCATGCGGCCGGCGACCGGGTGGATGGCGTACTTGACCTCGACGCCTTCCTTCTTGAGATGGTCGGCCATCTCGCGCAGCGCGTGCTGGGCCTGCGCCACCGCCATGCCGTAGCCCGGCACGATGATGACCTTGGAGGCGTTCTTCATGATGTAGGCGGCGTCTTCGGCCGAGCCGAGCTTGACCGGACGCTGCTCGGCCGCCCCGGCCGCCGCTGCCACCTCGCCGCCGAAGCCGCCGAGGATGACGGAGATGAAGGAGCGGTTCATGCCCTTGCACATGATGTAGGACAGGATCGCGCCCGAGGAGCCGACGAGGGCCCCGGTGATGATCAGCGCCGAATTGCCGAGCGTGAAGCCGATGCCGGCGGCCGCCCAGCCGGAATAGGAATTGAGCATCGAGATCACGACCGGCATGTCGGCGCCGCCGATCGGGATGATGATGAGGATGCCGAGCACGAGCGCGATGACCGTCACCAGCCAGAAATCGAGCTGGCTCTGCGACACCACGAGGCCGTAGACGAAGAACACCAGCGCCAGCGCCAGCCCGATATTGATGACGTGGCGCGCGGGCAGGATGATCGGCGCGCCGCTCATGCGCCCGGACAGCTTGAGGAAGGCGATGATCGAGCCGGTGAAGGTGATGGCGCCGATGGCGACGCCGAGCGCCATCTCCACGAGGCTGGATTTGTGGATGGCACCGCGGATGCCGATGTCGAAGGCGGCGGGCGCGTAGAAGGCGGCGGCCGCCACCAGCACCGCGGCAAGGCCGACCAGCGAATGGAAGGCGGCGACCAGTTCGGGCATCGCCGTCATCGGCACGCGCCGCGCGATCACCGCGCCGATGCCGCCGCCGAGGCCGAGCCCGAGAACGACCAGCAGCCAGGCGCCGAAGCCGGCCGGCGGATGCGAGGCGAGCGTCGTGAGCACCGCGATGGCCATGCCGGCGATGCCGAACATGTTGCCCATGCGGCTGGTTTCCGGGCTCGACAACCCGCGCAGCGCCAGGATGAACAGGACGCCGGAAACGAGATAAAGCAGGGCTGCGAGATTGGCGCTCATGGACGAACCTTCATGCCGTGTCCCGGGCGCAGCACAGCGCACGGCGGTGCGCTGCAGAACCGGGGCCGTTCGATTTGTGGCGGTCCCGGATCAGCGGCGCATCGCTGCGCGCTGCACCGCATCCGGAACACGATAAGATCGTCATCGCGCGCTTCATTTCTTCTTCTTGTACATCGCGAGCATGCGCTGGGTGACGAGGAAGCCGCCGAAGATGTTGATCGAGGCGAGCACGAGCGCGACGAAGCCGAGCGCGCGCGACCAGATCGGGCCGGATTCGTCGGCGACCAGCGACACCCCGACCGCGAGCAGCGCGCCGACCACGATCACCGAGGAGATCGCGTTGGTCACCGACATCAGCGGGGTATGCAAAGCCGGCGTCACCGACCACACGACGTAATAGCCGACGAACACGGCAAGGACGAAGATCGAAAGCCGGAATACGAAGGGATCGACGGCGTTTGCGATATGGTCCATGGCCAGCGTCCTCTGTCTGTCTTCACCTGCGGCCGTAATGCGCGTCGGGGCGCGGGCATGGCGGCATCAGGCGGCGCGGCATCAGGCGGCGCTCTTGGGCTTGAAGATGGGATGGATGACGGCGCCATCGCGGGTCAGCGCGGTGCTCTTGACCAGCTCGTCGTCCCAGTTGAGCGCGAGCTTCTTTTCCTTGCGGTCGATCATGGTCTCGACGAAGGCGAGCAGGTTCTTGGCATAGAGCGCGGACGCCGACGCCGCGAGCCGGCCCGCCACGTTCTCGTGGCCGACGATCTTCACGCCGTCGACCTCGACCACCGCGCCGGCCTTGGCGCCCTCGACATTACCGCCGCGCTCGACCGCCAGATCGACCAGCACCGAGCCCGGCCGCATCGACGCCACCATCTCCCTGCTCACGAGCCGCGGCGCCGGACGGCCGGGAATGAGCGCGGTGGTGATGACGATGTCCTGCTTCTTGATGTGCTCGGCGATCAGCGCGGCCTGCTTGGCCTGGTACTCTTTCGACATTTCCTTGGCGTAGCCGCCGGCGGTCTCCGCCTGCTTGAATTCCTCGTCCTCGACCGCGATGAATTTCGCGCCCAGGCTCTGCACCTGCTCCTTCACCGCCGGACGCACGTCGGTGGCGGTGACGATGCCGCCGAGCCGGCGCGCGGTGGCGATCGCCTGCAGGCCGGCGACGCCGACACCCATGACGAACACCTTGGCCGCCGGCACCGTGCCGGCCGCCGTCATCATCATCGGCAGCGCGCGGCCATATTCGGCGGAGCCGTCGATGACGGCGCGATAGCCGGCGAGGTTGGCCTGGCTCGACAGCACGTCCATCGACTGCGCGCGCGTGATGCGCGGCATCAATTCCATGGCGAACGCGACGACGCCGGCGTCGGCCATCGCCTTCACCGCGGCCTCGTTGCCGTAAGGGTCCATGATCGCCAGAACGAGGGCGCCCTTGCGGTAGCCCTTCGCTTCGTCGGCGGAGGGACGGCGCACCTTGAGCACGATGTCGGCATCGGCCGCCACCTTGGCGCCGACGGTTGCGCCGGCGGCGGCAAATTCGGCATCCGGGATTCCCGAGCGGACGCCCGCGCCCGCTTCGACGGCGACCGCCGCCCCGAGCGCGATGAGTTTCTTGACCGTTTCGGGGGTTGCGGCGACGCGGGGCTCGGCGGGGTCGGATTCGGCGGCGACTGCGATTTTCATTGGGGGCCTCAGCGCCGATGTCCGGACGTCAGGTCAAACGAGGAAATAAGCCATCAGCACGAGAACGGCGGCCGTGATGATGACGCCCCATTTCGCGAGCTGCAGGAAAAGGTGATAGGTGTGCTCGTGTTCCTGATAATCGTTGCCGTCAGCAGTGCTGTACTGGATTTCGCCGTGGTCGGCCATCGTCGTGCCCCCAGAAACGCGATCTTCGTGGCCAAACGGGTTAGCGCAACCGGGCCGCGCTTGCAACGGCTCAGCGTATCGCCAATTCGACGCAGACGGTCGCCGTCAACAGAAGGCTAATGCGGCGCCGGCAGGCCGGCTCCGGCGAGCGCCGCCGACTGGCGTGCCGCGACGCCGGCGATGGAGAAGTCCCCGAGCATGTCCTGGAAGAGGCGGCACCAGTTCAATTCCGCCCTCAGGTGCAGGAAGACCCCGCCAAGCCCGATCGCGGCGCGGTCCATGAAGACGAATTCGCGCGGCACCATGACCGGTCCCCTGGCCTTCAACTCCTGATGGACGCGGAAGGCTTCCCGGCGCCCGTATTCGGAGGGCTTCACCCCGTCGGCGATCGAGCGCACCCGGTCGTCCAGCAGCGGCCCGTAGATGAAGCGGGCCCAGATATTGAGGGCGTCGATCAGCTCGCGGGTCAGATTGCGGAAGCCCCAGGTCTCGTAGGCATGCACGACGCGCTCGTCGTCGCCGGTCAGAAGGCCCCGGTAGAGATCGACCACGCCGCCGACAAAGGTCGGCGGGAAGATGCGGATGCAGCCATAGTCGAGAAGATTGATGCCGTCCGGCGCGCCGTCCCGCGCGAACACCGTGTAGTTGCCCAGATGCGGATCGCCATGGATCACGCCGTAATGGCTGAACGGCAGCCACCAGGCGGTGAACATGGCGGTCGCCAGCCGATTGCGCACCGCGAGCGGCGCCTCCCTGTGTTCGAGCATGCGCGTGCCGTCGAGCCAGTCGAGCGTCAAAAGCCGCCCGGTCGACAGATCCGGCCAGACCCGCGGCACGCGCACGAGGTCGAGCCCACCGAGGATTTCGCGATAGAGCGCGACGTGCCGCGCCTCGCGCCGGTAATCCAGCTCCTCGCGGATGCGCTCGCTGATCTCCTTGGCGATCTCGGTCGCGTCGATCGCCGGCTCCATGCGCCGGTGCATGGCGAACAGCATCTGGAGCTGGTTGAGGTCGGCCTCCACGGCCGACTGCATGTCGGGATATTGCAGCTTGCAGGCGAGCGCATGGCCGTCGAGCGAGACCGCGCGGTGCACCTGGCCGAGCGAGGCGGCGGCGGTCGGCTGGTGCTCGAAGCTCGCAAATCTCGCCTGCCAGTCGGGCCCGAGCTCGGCGATCATGCGCCGCTTGACGAAGGCCCAGCCCATGGGCGGCGCCTCGCTCTGCAGCTTGGCGAGTTCGGCGGTGTATTCGGCCGGGATCGCCTCGGGGATGGTGGCGAGAAGCTGCGCCACCTTCATGATCGGTCCCTTGAGGCCGCCGAGCGCCGCGCCGAGGGCGGCTGCATTCTCGCCGCGATCGAGCCCCATGCCGAAAAAGCGCGCGGCGGCGAGCCGCGCGGCAACCGCGCCGACATTGGTGCCCACCCGCGCATAGCGCGCCGCGCGGGCGGAGAAGCGGTTGCGTTCGCTGTCGGTCATGAATCCTTGTCGCTGTCAGGCTTACAGATAGTCCGGCCGGTCCCGCAGGCAATAGTGAAGGCGCGCCGGTGCGGCAATCCGGGCCGCGCGCCGCCGCCGATGCATTTTGCCGGAACTCCTATTCCCGCGCGCGATCACGGCAGGCGGCTTGCACGCGGCCTCGCCATCAATGCGTCGGCGACAATGCGCCGCCGCGTCCGAGCGCGGCATCGATTTGCGCACAGGCCGCGCGCACCTCGGCCGCCGTCGCCGGCTCCCCGCCGGCCGCGCGCACGAGCCGCGCCGCTTCCTCGACCAGTCCGCGATTGGTCTCCTCGACGCCCCACGGCCGGTCTTCGAGACCGATGCGGATGTGGCCGCCGCGCGCGACCGCGGGCGCGATCAGCGGGCGGATATCGACGCCGAGCCCCGCCACCATCCAGGGCGCGCCGGGATCGGATTCGGCGAGAAGCTGCAGGTGCGCATCGAGATAGGCCGGGCGCGGCGGAAACCCGAAACAGAATTCGTCGGCGAACATGAAGCGATAGACCGGCGTCGGAACGCGCGGCATCGCCCTCGCCGCGGCGGCGCCGAGCCGCAGGCAGCCGGCCTCGTAGACCGCATAGCTCGGCCGCACGCCATATTGCGCGCCGATGCGCATGCCCTCGAGGAAATGGTCGTCGGGATTGTAATAGGTGTAGCCCGCCTGCCCGCGCGCCACCTCGTCGAAGCGCGTGAACACCGCCGAGCCTGGATCGATGACGCCCCATTCCGCGAGGCCGTTGCGCGCAAGCCTGTCCAGATGCGCGTAGCGCTCCTTCGCCGGGCGCAGTTCGCCGGCATACCCGGAGCCGGTGATCGGCAGCGTCGGATAGACGATGGCGTCAACCCTGGCGCGGATGCCCTCGATCAGCGGCGCGTAGAGGTCGTAATCGTCCTTCTGGCGTCCGGTCGTCTCGTCATAGGCATGCAGATGGATGATGGCCGCGCCGGCCCTGGCGGCTGCGATGCCGTCGGCGATGATCTCCGCGCGCGCGACCGGGATCGCCGGCTGGCGCTCGCGCGTCCAGGCGCCGTTGAGCGCGCATTCGATCCAGATTTTCTTCATTTCTCCGGCCGTCTCTTTCGCGCGGGCAGGTTGTCGCCGATCCACCGGGCAAAGCTCTCCTCACTCACCTCCCCGGCCGCCAACGCGATCATCATCTTGGTTGCGATCGCCGGATCAGGCGCGAACCGCACGCCGTTCTTGCGCAGGAAGACCATCATCGCCATGAATGCGATGCGCTTGTTGCCGTCCACGAAAGCGTGATTTCTCGCGAGCCCAAAAGCATATGCAGCCGCGAGCTCATGCAGACCTGCGTGCTCATATTGCCACTTGTTGCGTGGGCGCTCGAACGCGGATGCCAGCATCCCTTCGTCCCGCAATCCTGCAGCACCGCCGAAACGGCGCAACTGAATGCTGTGGATGGCGATAGCCTGCTCGTAGGTGATCCACGCCGGCTCTTTCGGCTCGGCCATATCTCACCCGATCACTTCGCCAGCGTTGCCAGCGTGTCGCGATACTCTTCCATGATCTCGTCGGCGACTTCCATCGTCCGCTCGAAATCGGGATCGTAAGGCAGGGCCTGAAATCCGCCGCCGGCAAGTTCCGTAATATGCAGCGACTGGCCGCGCTTGAGGTCGAGCCGCTGCATCAGTTCGCGCGGCAGAATGAGCCCGTCGGAATTGCCGATTTTCTTGATCTCGATCTTCATGGCCGAACCTCACGCTCCGTTATACAAACTGTATAACACAGTTATACGGTCCGTACAACGCCGGCTCAGGTCCGGTCCAGCGCCTCGAGCTGGTCGATCATGCGTCCGATCAGCGACAGCCCGGTCTGCCAGAAATCCGGATCGCGCGCGTCGAGCCCGAACGGCCGCAGCAGTTCGGAATGATGCCTGGTGCCGCCGGCGGCGAGCATTGCGAGATAGCGGTCGGCAAAGCCGCGCTCGGCATGCTCGTAGACCGCATAGAGCGAATTCACCAGGCAATCGCCGAAGGCATAGGCATAGACATAGAACGGCGAATGGATGAAGTGCGGGATATAGGCCCAGAACACTTCGTAGCCGGGCTTGAGCTCGATCGCGGGGCCGAGGCTTTCGGCCTGCACCTCGAGCCAGATCTGGCCGAGCCGCGCGGCGGTGAGCTCGCCGGTCTTGCGCTCGGTATGGACCTTGCGCTCGAACGTATAGAAGGCGATCTGGCGCACCACCGTGTTGATCATGTCCTCGACCTTGGCGGCGAGCATGGCCTTGCGCTGCTTGCAGTCGGTGGTGGCGGCGAGCAGGCGCTGGAAGGTGAGCATCTCGCCGAACACGCTCGCGGTCTCCGCCAGCGTCAGCGGCGTCGGCGCCATGAGCGGACCGTTCGGCGCCGCCAGCACCTGATGCACGCCGTGGCCGAGCTCGTGCGCGAGCGTCATCACGTCGCGCGGCTTGCCCTGGTAATTGAGCAGCACGTAAGGATGCGCCGACGGCACGGTCGGATGCGCGAACGCGCCCGGCGACTTGCCCGGCCGCACCGGCGCATCGATCCAGCGCTCGTCGAAAAAGCGCCGGGCGATGTCGGCCATGCGCGGGGAAAACGCGCCATAGGCCGAAAGCACGGTGTCGCGCGCCTCGGTCCAGCGGATCGTCTTCATTTCCACTTTCGGCAAGGGCGCGTTGCGATCCCAGGAGGCGAGCGTCTTCTTGCCGAACCATTTCGCCTTCAGCGCGTAATAGCGATGCGACAGGCGCGGATAGGAGGCGCGCACCGCCGACACCAGCGCCTCGACCACCTCGCGCTCGACGCGGTTGGACAGATGCCGCTCGTCAGCGACATCGGCAAAGCCGCGCCAGCGGTCGGAGATTTCCTTGTCCTTGGCGAGCGTGTTGGTGACGAGCGTGAACAGCCGCAGGTTCTCGCCGAAGGTCTTCGACAGCGCCTGCGCGGCTGCCTTGCGCACCTTTTCGGAGCGGTCCTGCAGCAGATTGAGGGTGGGCTCGATCGCCAGCGTCCTGCCCTGCACCTCGAAGCGCAGCGCAGCGATGGTCTCGTCGAACAGCCGGTTCCAGGCGGCGTAGCCGCTCACAGACTTTTCGTGGAAAAGCTGCTCGATGCGGTCCTCGAGCTGATAGGGCTTTTCCTTGCGCACGTCCTCGACCCAGGGCCGGTAATAGGCCAGCACCGGATCGGCCATCGCCTTGTCAATCAGCGCATCGTCAATGCGGTTGAGCTCCAGCGTGAAGAACAGAAGGTGCAGCGAGATCGCGGTGATGCGCTCCTGCACGTCGCCGTAGAACTTGGCGTGGCGCGGATCGCTCGTGTTGCCGGCATAGACCAGCGAAGCATAGGAAATCACCCTGCCGAGCAGATCCTGCACCGCCTCGTAGCGGCGGATCGCCTCGGCGAGCGCGGGCCAGCCCGCGGGCGTCGCGGCATGCTCGGCGAGCCGGCCCTTGTAGTCCTTCTCGAACGCCAGGCAATCCGCCTCGCCGCGGTCGAGGTCGCGCCCGATCTCGGGGGCGTCGATGGAGGCATACAGATCGGCGAGATTCCATTCCGGCAACGCCCCGAGATCGGCGGCACGCCTGGCGGGCGTCGCGGATTTTGCAGACTTAACGGGCTTGCCGGATTTCGGCCGGGTGGAGGGTTTCCTGCGGGTCGCGGCCGTCGCTGTTCGGGGCATGTGCTGTTCGTCGGGCAAATCGGTTGCGGGCTTTCCGATACTAATGCCGGATTCAGTGTGGCGAGGGAATGGCAATCGGTGTCAGGTGCGCGCTCCGAGCCGTCAGGCGACAGGCGGCTTCTAAAGCGGCACACGATCGCGTAAATTCCGGCGCCATCGTTCCGGGCCGGCCGTCTCCCTCGGCCCTCGGACGTCAATCAGGGACCGATCATGAACCGCAGGGAACGGCGCGCCGCGGCCAAGCGGGGCCAGCCGACCAGCCCGCATTCCGCCGCGATGCTCGGCACGGCGTTCCGCCACCACGAAGCCGGCTCGCTCGCCGACGCCGAAATGCTTTATCGCGACGTGCTGTCCACGGAGCCGCGCAACGTGTCGGCGCTGCATCTGCTCGGCGTGCTGCTGCATCAGACCGGCCGTAACGAGGATGCGGTCAGGCTGATCCAGAAGGCGATCGGCATCGATCCGCGCGTGCCGGATTTCCATTTCAATCTGGCCGCCGTACTGCGCGCCATGCGCCGCCTGCCGGAGGCCGAAGCCGCGTATGCGAAAGCGGCCGCGCTCAAGCCCGATTATGCCGACGCGCATTTCGAGCTCGGCAACCTCAAGGCGGCGCAGGGCAAGTTCGCCGAGGCCGCGGCGAGCTTCGAACGGGCTGCCGCCATCGATCCGGATCATCCCGGATATCTGAACAATCTCGGCCTCGCGCTGCGCGAACTCGGCAAGGCCGACGACGCGCTGGCGCAGTGGCAGCGCGTGGCGGCGCTGCGTCCCGACTATCACCTCGCGCACATGAATCTCGGCCTCGCGCACAAGGCGCGCGGCGATCTTCCCGCCGCCGAGGCGAGCCTGCGCCAGGCGGTGCGGCTCAAGCCCGACAACAACGAGGCGGCGCTGCATCTTACGACGCTCCTCGTCGCGCTCGGGAAAAGCGCGGACGCTCTGCCGCTGCGCGACATCGTCGCGCGCGCAGTGTCGGAACCGTGGCTGCGACCGCTCAGTTTCGAGCCCGTTCCCGCGGCGATACTCAAGGCCGACCCGCTCATTCGGGACGGTATCGAGCAAACCCTGAAATACTGGCCGCAGATGCTGCCGATCACGATGCTGACGGCCGAGAAGGGCGTGGCCGCGCTTGCCTCGAACCCGCTTCTGATCGCTTTTCTCGAAAGCGGTCCGATGACGGACACCGCGCTGGAATGCTACGTGACGGCGCTGAGGCATGCGTTGCTCGACGAAGCCCGCCGCGCCACGCCGGAAGCCGGACCGCCTGCCGCCGAACTTGCGTTCTATTGCGCCATCGCCAGGCAATGTTTCGCGAATGAATACGTGTTTGCTTTCAACGCGCCCGAGGAGGCGATAGCGAACGAGTTGCGCGAGCGCATTTCGTCTGCGCTGAGAAGCGGCGATGCCATTGCGCCCGTCTGGATCGCCGCCGTCGCCTCCTGTCTGCCGCTGCGCACGCTTGCGGATACGGACGCCATGCTGCAACGACAATGGCCGGAACCGGTGCGCGCCCTCCTGGTGCAGCAGATTGTGGAATCGCGCGAAGAAGACGAATTGAGCAAGACGCTTGCGGTGCTGACTGCGATCAGCTCCGGCGTGTCGAGCGATGTCCGGGAGCAGTACGAGCAGAATCCCTATCCGCGATGGGTCAAGACATCGCCGCCGCCCGCGCCGCTGTCCGTTGACGATTTCCTGAAACGGAATTTTCCGCAGGCCCGTTTCGATCCATTCGCACCCAAGGACGGTGTCGATATCCTGGTTGCCGGTTGCGGCACCGGCCTGCATCCGACCATAAGCGCGCGCCGGCACCCGGGCGCACGCGTCCTCGCCGTCGACATCAGCCGGGCGAGCCTCGCCTATGCGGCACGCAAGGTACGCGAACTGTCGCTCGACAACATCCGTTTCGCGCAAGCCGACATCCTCAACCTCGCGGACATCGACGAGACGTTCGACATCGTCGAGGCGGTCGGCGTGCTGCATCACCTCGCCGATCCGTGGGAAGGCTGGCGCACGCTGATCCATCTGCTGCGTCCGCGCGGATTTATGCTGGTCGGACTCTACAGCGACCTCGCGCGGCGGAACGTGGCGGCGGCCCGCCAATACGTGAAAAGCGGAAACTATCAGCCGGACGTCCAGGGGGTGCGCGCGCTTCGGCAGGCCGTCATTCGGCAGCCCGAGGGCTCCGCGCTGCATTCAATGACCCGCTTCATCGATTTCTACAGCATCAGCGGCTGCCGCGATCTCGTCTTCCATGTGCAGGAGCAGCGCACGAGCCTGCCCGAGATCGAAAAATTCCTCACCGACAACGGGCTTGCTGTCATCGGCCTGCAGGTCGATGCGCCGGTGCGCGCAGCCTATGCCCGCCGCTTCCCGGACGATCCGGCGATGACCAGCCTCGCCAACTGGCACGTGTTCGAGAGCGAGAACCCCGACACCTTCGCCAGCATGTACAATATGTGGCTGCAGAAGCGCTGAGGCCGCCCGGCGCCGCGGGGCCGTTTACACCCCGTTAAGGCAATCGGCGCCTAATGCCCCGAATCGGCACACCGTCCGTCGCCGCGTCGCGCCCTCAAGCGCCGGGAGTGAAGTCATGAGCGAATGCATCCTCATCGTCGACGACGATCCGGTGCAGCGGCGGCTGCTTGAAAACATGGTGCGCCGCTTCGGCCACGAGCCGCTCCTGGCGGAGACCGGCGAGGAGGCGATGCGGCTCCTGACCGGCGCGGAGCGCCCCGTCGACTGCGTCGTGCTCGACCTCGTCATGCCCGATCTCGACGGGCTCGGCGTGCTGACGCGCATGCGCGCGGCGGGCATCGCGGCACCCGTGATCGTGCAGACCGCGCACGGCGGCATCGACAACGTGATTTCGGCGATGCGCGCGGGCGCCGCCGATTTCGTGGTCAAGCCGGTCGGCGCCGAGCGGCTGCAGGTCTCGCTGCGCAACGCGCTCGCCGCGAGCGCGCTCGCGGGCGAATTGCGGCGCCTCAAGCGCAGCCAGTCCGGCACGCTGACGTTCGCCGACATCGTCACCCGCTCGCCGCTGATGGCCGCCGTCACCCGCAACGCCGAGAAGGCCGCCGCCTCCGGCATCCCGGTCCTGATCGAGGGCGAATCCGGCGTCGGCAAGGAAATCGTCGCGCGCGCGATCCACGGCTCGGGCGAGCGCCGCGCAAAGCCGTTCGTCGCGGTCAATTGCGGCGCCATTCCCGACAATCTCGTGGAATCGATCCTGTTCGGGCACGAGAAGGGCGCCTTCACCGGCGCGACCGAGCAGCATGCCGGCAAGTTCGCGGAGGCCGCGGGCGGCACGCTGTTTCTCGACGAGGTCGGCGAACTGCCGCCGGCCGCGCAGGTCAAGCTTCTGCGCGCGGTGCAAGACGGCGAAATCGAGCCGGTCGGCGGACGCCGCACGGTCAGGGCCGACGTGCGGCTGATCTCGGCCACCAACCGCAACCTGATCGCCGACGTCAAAGCCGGACGCTTCCGCGAGGACCTGTTCTATCGCCTGCATGTCTTCCCGATCGCGGTGCCGCCCTTGCGCGAGCGGCTGGAAGACGTGCCGGGGCTTGCGCGGCATTTCCTCGCCCGCTTCTGCGCCGAGGAGGGAAAGACGCTGCGCGGCATTGCCGCCGACGCGCTCGCGGCGCTGTCCGCCTATCGCTGGCCGGGCAATGTGCGCCAACTCGAGAACATGCTGTTCCGCGCCGTCGTCCTCGCCGAAGGTCCGGTGATCGGACTTTCCGAGTTTCCGCAACTGGCGGCGCTGCATGCCGGACAGGAGCATGCGGACCCGATCCACGCCCTCGAACAGCCGACGGTGATCGCGGTGGATGCCCCCACCGCCCCGTCGGCCGGCGAGGCCTTCCCGCTCGTCCCGGCGCTCGCCCCCGACCAGATGCCGCTGCTCGATTCGGAAGGGCACGTCCGCTCGCTGGAGGAGCTGGAAAAAGAGCTGATCCGCTTCGCCATTAACCATTACCGCGGACAGATGTCGGAAGTGGCCCGACGGCTGCAGATCGGCCGCTCCACGCTCTATCGCAAGCTGGAAAGCCTCGGCCTGAGCGAATCAGGGCGAAAAGACGGCGCCGCGTCCGTGGCGCAGGGGTGACATAGCCTCCAAATGCAGGCGGAAACACCCTGAATTTTGGGTGCGGCAGATTGCATCCTGCGCGGAATTATCGTCTGTTCTGTGACACCTGAAGTCACTATGTCCGTTGTCGGACACGAGGGCGTGCGACGCCCGATAACGTCACCGATCAGGAGATATTCGATGCGCGGCCTCTCTCTCGACCGCATTCTTACGGGGACTGCCCTGGCGCTCGTCCTGACGTTGTCGGGCCAGGCATACGCCACCTCCGACAAGGCCCCCGCCGTCGAGACCGGCGTGCCGGTGCCGGACCTGTCTGGCTTCCCGCCGCCCACCGCCGCCGACATCGCCGGGAGCGCTCCCGTCGTTGCGCCGTCCGTCGCCGCGCCCCCGGCAGCCCCGCCCGTCGTGGCATCGACGCCGCCGGCCGCCGCCCCCGCCGCCAAGCCGGTGGTCGGCCCCGCGCCCGAAGGCGTCGACGTGAAGACCCTGTCCGGCCGCGATCTCGTCAAGGCGCCGCTGGCGATCAATCTGAGCACGTTCGACACGACCGTCGCCGAGAAGGTGCGCGACCTCCTCGCCACCAAGGGCGACCGCTATTTCGGCCGCCGCGGCGAGAAGAGCGCGGCCGAAGCCTTCTATCGCGAGCGCGGCTTCGCGCCGGTGTGGCTGCGCGACGGCGCGCCGTCCGCGCGCGGCACTTCGGCGGTCGCCTATCTGCGCGGCGTCGATGCCGACGGCCTGGAGCCGACGGAATATCCGGGCCCGCAGGCCAGTCCGTCCGATCCCGACTCGCAGGCGGACGCCGAGCTCAAATACACCGCGACCATCCTGACCTTCGTGCGCCACGCCGAAGTCGGCCGCGTGCACTGGAGCCGCGTCTCCGGCGACATCAGCTATCCGCATGACGCCACCGAACCCGCCGCCGTGCTTGATACGATCGTCAATGCGCGCACCGTCGCCGAGGCGCTCGACGGCTATCTGCCGCAGCATCCGGGCTACAAGGCGCTCAAGGCCAAGCTCGCCGAAGTGCGCAAGCAGGCCGGCGAGCCGGAGAAAGTCGTGCGCGTGCCCGACGGCCCGTCGCTGAAGCCGGGCATGACCGACGCGCGCGTCGCGCTGCTGCGCGAGCGGCTGAAAGTCGCCGCCGGCGCAAACCCCGACCTCTTCGACGACACCGTCACCGACGCGGTCAAGGCGTTCCAGAAGTCCGCCGGTCTCAATGCCGACGGCATCGCCGGCCCCGGCACGCTCAAGGCGCTCAACGGCGGGCCCAAGCGCGAGCGCACCGAGGACATCATTCTCGCCAATCTCGAACGCTGGCGCTGGATGCCGCACGACCTCGGCAAGACCCACGTCATATTGAACATCCCGGACTTCCGCCTGCGGCTGATCCGCGACGGCAAGCTCTACTGGACGACAAAAGTCGTCGTCGGCAAGCCGAGCCAGCCGACGCCGATCACCTCGGCGACGATGAAGTTCATCACCGTCAACCCGACCTGGAACGTGCCGCCCTCGATCATCGCCAACGAATACATCCCGGCGCTGCGCGCGGACCCCAACGCCCTCGACCGCATCGGCCTGAAGGTGCAGCAGAACCCGGACGGCACGGTCCGCATCTATCAGCCGCCGGGAGACCGCAACGCGCTCGGCCGCATCCGCTTCAACTTCCCCAACAAGTTCCTGGTCTACCAGCACGACACGCCGGACAAGCACCTGTTCGCGCACGACAGGCGCGCCTACAGCCACGGCTGCATGCGCGTCGAGAACCCGCTCATGTACGGCGAGAAGCTCCTGTCGATCGTGCGCCCGAACGACGGCTACACCGCCGCGCGCCTGCAGAGCATGTTCGGCGGAGCGGAAATCAATATCGATTTCCCGGTCCATATCCCCGTGCACCTCACCTACCAGAGCGCCTTCGTGGACGACGCCGGCGAGCTGCAGATCCGCGACGACGTCTATGGCCGCGACGCGCGCCTGATCGCGATCCTGCGCGGCGACGAGCGCCGCATGGCCGACATGCCGGTCGAGCGTTCGCACACCGGCAGCGGCGTCAGCCGTGACGCGCTCAAGTACAACGTGCCCGGCGGCTCCTCGGAGTTCGTCAACCCGTTCGCGGCGCTGTTCGCCCCGCGGCAGGAAGTGCGCCCGGCACCGGCGCGCCCAACCGACCGCCGCGGCAGCCGCGTCACGGTGCGCAACGAGCCGAGCTTCTTCGAGCGCATGTTCCGCTGACGGCGGTCCGCCGGCCGGCCGCGCGGCCGGCACCTCCCCCGATACCGGCACGCCGCCATCCGTTAACCACCGCGTTAACGGATGACGGCGCGCGGCGTCATTTCGCCATACTCCCCGCCTAACAATTTTGCGCCGGTTTGCGAGGGGGCGCTAACACACCCTTAACCGATCCCGGTAACACTGCATTAGGGATTTTCCCGCGGCGGACGGGGCCGCGGGTTCCAGTCGAGCCTCCAGCTACGGGAACAGACGTGCC
>WBZO01001279.1_pt1 | contig 40444 bp, 51 predicted proteins | sample 5204261 | NCBI WGS metagenome assembly WBZO01 (sample SAMN12412400, study PRJNA552823) | activated sludge metagenome | isolation source: activated sludge from anammox sidestream of wastewater treatment plant... | place: USA: North Carolina | collected 2017-09
CGCTGTCAAGGGCTGGGAGATAATTCGATGGGCATACCTCATACTTGGTTTCGCAATCTGAGCATGTAACTATCCATCGTTTGAATGACCCACTAAAACGAGTTAGACAAGATCGACCACATTTAGGACAAATGTAATACCATTCAAGAGTTGCTTTTACCTGTTCCATAATCACCTTTCAAATGCACGGAGCGTGCCAACGGCGTGTATTACCAGCGGGGCGATTTACACAGAGCCCGTTGACAACGCACGCATAACAATTTGCTCGACTTCTTCTTTTTGGCGCGGCGTAAGCCCCGTCTGGTGCATACTTTGTTCGGCGGCTTCTTTTTGCATACGCTCCAATTTATCCCAAAGCAAATCCCATTTTGCCATATTGTCATCTGTCATAGTACGAGTGTCGGTGACAATTCCAACTGCGATCTCGCACATTTCAATTTCTTCGCGTGTAAGTGTTTCCATTTTTCACCTCTACTGCGTTGAGCGAGAGCCGCCCAACGGTTTGCGTTACCTGCGTGGGGCGGGCGACGCCTTCCCTTTAGCGAGGGGATTCGCTTCGGGGGTGGAAAATGTCTGCTGACGGGGAGAATCCCCCACGTCAGGTGCACGCTTTGTTGGGCGTGTTTTAGAACGGGAATTCATTTTCATTTTCAAATACCGATGACAACTCATCAAGCACCTTTGAGAATTCTTCTACTTTTGGAAAATCATCATCACGGAAATTCTCCATTTGCGGCTTTCCAGCAACAGCCATAAAAATATCTGAATGGATATTGCCAAGCGGCAAACCTTCACCATCTGTCCGCTTTTTCCTGAATTCATCAAATAATGCTTCTTCGGATGCCATACATGCTGCGCCCCAGCCGTAGCAAAATTGAGTATCCAATTCCTGCACAAGCAAAGCAAGCGCATATTTTTCTTCTTCGGTTTCTGCTTTTGCTTTTAGCAATTCAACAGCCTGTTTTATATTCATCGCTTTTTCCTTTTTTCGTTGAGCAAGGAAACGCCCAACGGTTTGCGTTACTGGCGCATGGCGGCTTGACCTGTCCAAAAAAGACCGCCGCCCGCCATGCGTCCAGTGCACGCGATGTTAGCCACCGCGCTTGCGGGGCATATTGACAAAGTTTTCAAGCACTCTCAATGCTTCATCGGTGCGCGGGTCAATTTGCATTTCGCGGACATGGCGCATTTCGTAATTGATACAAGCCAATATTACGGCTTCCCGAAGTTCTGACGGGGTGAAACGCGCCTGCTCAATCATCATTTCAAGCGTTTTTACAAGATGATTGTATTCGGGGTCATTCATGTATTTTTCTTTTGGTGTTTTCATGCGATTTCCTTTTGAAGATAGGTGGCTAACGGATTGCGTTACCCGCGCTGGGCGGGTTTGGTTTCGGTTTGGGATGTGGATTCGGCTGAGGTGTTGGAAAGGCTTGTAGAAGCCGCAGACTTCCCAGCGTCGGAGTACACGCTTTGTTGGAAGGCGTGCCTTGCCCGACGAGCAACCCTGCTCACGCGATTCAAAAATTTAGAATGGGGAAAATCTTCTTCGACGAAGCAAGCCTGTTCAAGCCATTCCGCTTCTTGCTCAGTCATCGTGATTGTTATTTTTATCTTTTTCATGCAAGAGCCTTCCAACGGCTTGCGTTACCTGCGCTGGGGCGGGGACGGCGAAGCCGTCCAGCCCGAAAAAGGCTAAGGAGTGAAAAATGCTTGAGATTTTCGCCAGAATCCCCAGCGTCAGGTACACGCTTTGTTGGGCAGTGCTTCATGGACGCGCTACCCTCAATGCAGTTTGAAAATGCTCTTGCAATTTCAAAAAGCCTTCATGCGTTCCGCCTGTATCTGGATGTGATTTCAAGGCGGCTTCATGGTATGCGCGTTTGACATCATCCTTCGTGGCTTCTTTGGTCAATCCAAAAAACGTAAGACACTCAGGTATATTGCGCTGTTGTTGATGGAGTTCAATTCTGTTTTTCTTTTCCTCTGTGTAAAAACATCGAACCAGAGTTCCATGACTCCAATAGGCTTCTCCCTTTTCTTCCAGTTCGTCACGGCGAAGTCGTAAATTTTCAACACCTGGATAAGTTGAAAGATAACCACCGACTTTATATTGAACGAACACAAGTTTAGATGTTCGCTTTGTGATGATGTGTGCGTACCATCTGCCGATGTCTGCCCAATCATCGTGATCCTGAAACCATGTGTATAGAAATTCTATTGGTTGAACTGTGTCTGTTTTCATAAGGAACTGCCCAACGGTTTGCGTTACTGGCGGGGCGGGTTACGCTAACCACCTTCGCCTATAAATGAAATCTGTGCGCCAGATTCGCCCGTTGTGGGAGGGCGATAGCCCCGTCCGCCTTCATGCGGTGTTGGGTTGCGTGCGGAGAACCATTTTGCGCCTTGCGATTGTGCGGCTTGAATACGAGTTTCTGCAACCTTGAACCATTTTGTATCTTGTTCGCTTCCGATAAATTCACAATCGCATTCCATCGAAGCGACTCCAGTCGTGCCACTACCCATGAAGGGATCAAGAACCACAGAACCAGATTGCAACTCGCAAGCCTGAATAATCTTGGCTATAAGGTCAACTGGCTTTTCTGCTGGATGACCTGTTGGCTTTATGGCGCTCCACAAACTTTCCCAAATATCGGGAGTAGAGCGATCAGGAATACGGAAGTTTTCTTTTGTGAGCAAGGCTACATTTTCATAACGAGGGCGCAAGCCTTGATGACCACCTGGACCAATCCATTTTTTATCCCAAACAAGCACAGACTGAATACTTATTTGAGCGTCAAATGCCGCCTTCTGAATAATTGGCATAGTTTTCCAATTGCAAAAAGTCCAGAATGAGCCAGTGTTTTTCAACACTCGCCAGACTTGCTGATACCATGCCGAATACCAATAAGCGGCGTTCATCATATCTGCCCATGTTCCTGTTTTGCCATTCTGATGATTGGATGAACCAGCCGCTAAAATATAAGGCGGGTCAGTGATGACACAATCCACGCTTGCCGCTGGTATTGTTGGCAAAACTTCCATGCAGTCTTTTTCGTAAATCGTAAAGTTTCTCATTTCAAAAGTTTTTCCGCTTCTTGTTTGGCTTCGGCTTCATCGGTGTAAATGCCGTGAATGCTTTCAGACTTCAAGCCGCCGAGAAATTGCAACCGCAAGCCGTGAACATCAGACTGAAAACAAATATCTTGCATAGTGCTTACCGCCGTTGGCTTTGTGACAATCCAGAACTTTTCTATTTTCATCGTGACTCCATTTCAGCAACCCAACGGCGCGCTTTACCTGCGCCGCGATTTATAAAATTACGATGATTCAGCCGCAGCCTTAGCGGCGTCAGGTGCAAGCAGTGTTATGCCCCGTGTGGGTTCATAAGTGACAATCTTTTTGAAACCAATTGCTTTGAGAAGTTTCATGCCTGGCTCTTTTCTGCCTTTCAAGATGTCATTCAAATACTGCTTGCTGATACCAACGTGGACGGCGTAAAGCGTTTGACCGCCTGCCGCCGCCACTTCTTTGGATAGGTATTCGAGAAATTCAGCAGGTGACATATTCATAATGCGATTGAACGCTTTCAAAATATTTCTTGAGCAACTTACCAATACGCTCAACATCACTATCTAAAATAGGTGTTTCTATTTTTTCTCTTGGCTTTAGTTGAATCGTAATGCAACGATAAGCCAATGATAAATTACTAAACGTCTTATGAGTTGCAATTACTTTATATCCAAAGGTTTTGTATTTCTTTCCGCCAACTATCATATATTGATTTCTGTTAGCGCCAACCATCAAAATTTTATCGAAAGGATTTTCGGGAACGTAACCATCTTCATCAGGTTCCTGCTGAGGAAAAATATCTACATCGTCTAAAATCAAAGTAGATGGATATTGAAGCATTGTAACTACAGCAAATGGGGATGATGTGCCACATGCCATAATCGGATTTTGGCAAATATATTCCATAATTTTTAGAGCGCGTGTTTTTCCTGCGCCTTTCTTGCCAACAAAATGCAAATATTTTACAGTTACAGGAAGCGCACCCCATGTATCCAGAGCATAATCAACGATAGCATGTTCCTGCTCGGCAGTGACATCAAGGTACTTATGAACAAACTCACGAACGTGTTTTTTTATTTCGATTGGCATTGTATAATCTCCTTTGTTCAAGTGTACGCTAGTTAGCGTACTAAGTCAAGGATAAAAAGGGGCATAACGGTTTGCGTTAGTGGTGGTGGGAGGGACTAGAAGCCTCTCCCACGCACCGAACAGTTAGGGGACTGGATCAAACTTACTTTCGTGGACGAGTCCCACCATCCACTGCACGCTTTGTTAGGCAGTAACCCTGCTACACCAGATTGCTAGTGACCGATCTGCCACACTTGGGGAACCGAGTTACTGTATAGTGATGATACTTTGCTAGGCACACTATTTCAATAGGACATTGGTACTATGACACTTGTTCTAGGAATGAACTGCCTAACTTTAATTATCCATCTTCTGCCGGATAACATCCTGCTGGAACATCTTATCCAGCGGACTGACGACACCTGCCTCGCCAGCGGGCAACATGCAATGGGTATAGATCATCGTCGTTTTCACGTCCTCATGCCCCAGCAACTCCTGCACCACGCGGATGCTATACCCATCCTGCAAAAGGTGGGTCGCGAACGAATGGCGGAACGTATGCGGGGTGACATGAGCATAAATACCAGCCTCCTTCCGGGCGCGCGCAACCGCCCGTTGAATTCCTGTCTCATAGATATGATGCCTGCGATAAATTTTCGATACAGGGTCTGTCGAATAGTTTTCCGCAGGAAAGACCCAAAACCAGCCGAATTGATTCCCTTCATTCGGATATTTCCGATCGAGCGCATTCGGCATTGCCACGCCCGGCATCCCCCGCTGGGTATCGATCTCCCATAACCGCCGCGCGATTCCCATTTGGTCGCGCATCGGCTTCTCCAAAATTTGCGGCAACGGCACAGTCCGGTCTTTGTCGCCTTTCGCGCCGCGGATGAACAATAAATAGCGGTCGAAATTCAAGTCCTTGATCCGCAGTTTCTGAGCCTCGCTCAACCGCAGCCCCGCGCCATACAACAACTCCACGATCAGATGATACGGATCGCCCTGGACGCAATTCAACACCCGGCGCACCTCATCCTTCGTCAACACAACCGGCAGACGCTTTCCCTCCTTTGCCCGCAAAGCATGGACGTTTTCAACCTCTATTTTCAAGATCTCGCAGTAAAGATACAGAACCGCATAGAATGCCTGGTTCTGCGTCACTGCGCCCACCCGCCGATTTACAGCCAGATGCGTCAGATACTTCTCGACCAGGCTCGGGTCGTGCAAATCCTCCCGCTTTTTCGCGCCTGTCCAATGCACAAAATCGCGGATTTTCGCCGAATACGCCTTGACTGTTTTCGGCGACTTGTGATCCAAAGCCATCCGGTCCATAACCTCGCTCATCAACTGGCTCATCCAAGCACCTCGTCAACGATCACAACCTCAGGATGCGCCCCCAGCAGACCTTCTCCCAAAACCTCTAGGCTGAGATAAGCCTTCAACTCCTTCGGGTCCCAATAAATGATCTCGAAATCGTCCAGGCACTCGCGCTTATACCGCTTGAAAAAATCAAAGAAAGCGCCCACATCCTCGAACCCGTCTGCCCGCGCCAGCGCGCCCAAATCTTCGACCGGACACAGAACATCATGCTCCGGGTGGACCATCCATAACTCACCCTTCCACGGATGGATCACCACCGGCTGGATGGACGTGCATCGCGCCTTTGCGAACAATTTACACGCCTTCGTCCGCATCCCAATATACAACTTCAACTCATCCCCGACCTTCGTCGGATGCTTGCGCCTTCGCCGGATCGTATGCGGCTTATTGCCTTTCAAAATCGGCTTCACGAATTGCCGCTGAAAGTTATACGCTGGCATTATTCACCTCTGCTGCTCTCCCCTCTCCATCGGCGCTCTCCCGATGGGGAGGGGTTGGGGGAGGGGTCAAACCAGGCATCTTCTCCCGCTCCAACAACCGCCGCCAAAACTCGAACAAAAGATGCGTCGGCATTGCCTCCACCAGGTACAGCAACGAAGCCACCGAGATCTGCCACACCCGCACATCTCCGCACAGATCGCATTGCACCAGCATCATCCCCGTCACCGGACCAATCATAACATCCACCTCAGCCGGATGCTCCGCCCCCGCATCGATCGCATGACGGTAGATCATCAACTGCGGAGCGTCCGCCCCGTTCGCCATCACCAACCCGAGCGTGTGCCCGTTCCTGCATCGCCACTGCTTATTCATAATCACCTTTCTCTCCCCTCCCCAAATTCGCGCTCTCCGCATTTGGGGAGGGGTCGGGGGAGGGGCTACAACCCCACCGCCACAACCTTCTCCGGCATCCAGTCCGCCTCGAACACCAAACAACCGCACAACTCCGAACCTGACTCCACCCCCGCAGGCAAACGCCTCACAAAAGCCTGACCCGGCTCCCGCTTCGCGCCCGCCCGCCACGCATCCACCCCCAGGCGGATGCAATCCCTCAGCCCCGTTCCCCAAACCCGATGCACCATGAACAACTCCCGCCAGCCCGCTTCCAGCTTCACCTGCACCACACTCAAAACCGGATACATGATCTCCGTGACCTTTCCCCCCTCCCCCAAATACTCCCGCAGGGATATTTGGGGGAGGGCAGGGGAGGGGGTCAAATACGCGGGCACATACCGCCCCAACTTCAGCGTCCCCTCATGCCTCACGCGGATCACCCGCATCCCATCCTCACGGATCTGGTTCAGAATCACTTCATCCATCACACACCTCGCCTACTCTAACCTCGTAGCAAACCAATCCTTGCGCTCACTCTTCTTCTTACGGGCATCCTTCAATCCCTCCAAATACTCTTCCTTTCGAATGGACTGAACCCTGTCATTCAGAGCCTTCCTCAGGATCTGATACAACGCTATCGCCGCCCATTCCTGATTGGTGTTGTAGGAAAAATCGAAGACATACCCAAGCGGATACACATCCACTTTCAAGATCACCTCACTACCTCTTCGCACTACGCTGATCATCTCGCATCACTCCTTTCATCAGCAACCTGACACCTGAAACCTGACACCTGAAACCCAATCACTCCCCTCCCCCACCGCATGGACATGCCCCAACCCCGCACGCATCCCCGGCGCACGCACACACCCACGCACGGAATTCCTAGCGGTTAAATATTCTGCGGAGTTTTTAGCGGTTAATTTCATGCCTCGAACAATACGAAGGATCATTCTTCCTCCAGCACCATATTCTTCAACAACTCATCCAGCGCGCGTTGAGTCTGAGCCGCGTCCTCGTCCGCCAGCGATACCGTCGGAACCACACCCAGTTCCCCGTTCACCGCCGCCACGATCAACTCCCAGCACAGCCGCGTCCTCTGCCCGCTCGGATGCGCGTCGAACCAATCCAGCGCCTTGCGCTCCCGCGGCGACAACTCCTCGACCCACAAATACGGATCGATGTGCAAATGCCGCCGCGTCCCATTCTTCTTCGGTCTAGCCATGATCAGCCTCCAAATGCCTTGCGCTGAGAAAATGTATCGACTTCCCACCCGTGTAGCCTTTCCGCATATCGAGAATACAGGTTTGTACGCGGGAACCCTTGAAAGCGGATCGGGGCAGGTGCGTTACCGATTTCAGTCCGTATCGGTTGATATCGTCCGTTCGTTTTTCCGAATTGATTAGTGTCAGCCAGGGCATAAGCGCAATGATGATGTCGGACATTTCCATTACCGCATATAGAATTCGATATCCTTCATCCATCGGCGAAAATGGCGGGTTCATAACCACCGCCTCCCATCGCCCGGATACCTCCCAAAATTCTGTCGGGGCAGTAACCTGATACCCAGCCAATGCCCGAACAAGGTTCCCTTCGCCCGGCGTGGGCTCCAAAACAGTGCGAACGCCAGCGGGTATCAGGCTGACCATGTATTTACAAACTGAATTTTGGGTCTGAAAGTCCATGTCATTTTCCAAAGACTGGGGGAGGGGATCATCCCTTCTTCCTATCCAACTTCTCCAACCCGTGCGCGATTGCCAGCACCGGGTTATCCAGCGTCACCTTCTTCCCGCGCAGGTTCAGATGATCGCCGAGCAGCACCGCCCCGCCGCCCACCACCAGCACCGCCGCAAAGCGTTCCAGCGCCTTGTCCCAAACCCCTTCGATCACGCCGTTCACCTCGCGCGCCCAGATCGGCAGCTTCTCGCGGAATTTCAAATTCCCGGTCCGCAGTTTCACGTCCAGCTCGCCCAGCGAAAAACGTCCCTGGGGATTCAACATTTCCAACAGCCGCCGCACGCCCAATTTCTCGCCGCGCGTGAACTTCTCAGTGGCGATCTGGTTTTCGATCACCATCAACTCCACCGTATTGAAACCCACCGAGACCACCCCCACCTCCTCGGTCAGCGCATTGCCGCGCCCGTTCGGGATCTGCAAATCGTCCGTCAGCACAAAATCGAACAACGCGCCCACCGGCTGGCTCGTCCATCGCACCCGCTCCACCGTCACGCGATAATCCGTCCCGTCCGCCTTCCACTCATGCGGACCCGCCAGCCACTTCCGCAGCCCGATCCGCGCCTCCTTCATCTCCTCCCCCATCGTCTGGAGCGGCAGCCCCACCATCAGCGACAGCGGCGCATCGAACGCCCCATACGCCTCTTGAAAGCGCGTTAGCGTCCCATACACCAGCGCCCGCATCTCCGGCGACCCGAACAACCGTTCGAAATCCAGGTTCTCGATCGGACGCCCGTAATTGTGCGCCTTCGCACCCACATAGAACTCGCCGTCGCCCGTCGTCACCACCAGCGGACGCTTCTCGCTCTTCAACCCGATCTGCCCCTCCAAATGACGGCTCCCATTCACCGCCACCTGGCTCAACACGTCCAAGCCGTTTCCGCGGCTCCAAACCTTCATCGCCCCCATCCCTGCATCCAACCCGACCGAAATCAAACCGTTCATCGTTTACTCCTTTTCCATAATGTCATTGCAACTACCAACCGCCAACCATCAACTGCCTTCCACCAAATTCAACATGAACGCCGTCCCCTCGTCCGTCAACACATACCCCTGGCGCGCATCCTTCGTGGAAGCCAGCTCGATCAACCCCCGCCTCAACAACTCCCGCCTCAAGGACCGGAACGCCTCCGACGCATACGGCTTCCCCCGCCCCGTCCACTCCCGCTCCGTGAACGGACGCCCATCCAACAACCCCTGCGCCAGCGTCTTCAAATCACCCAGCGACCCCGGCAGGTCGAAATACTCCCCGCTCCAACTGCCCGATTCCGAAACCCGGCTCAACTGAACCTTCACCGTCTGCGGCTCCGGCTCATCCTCCGGCTCATCCACCCGCCCGTTCATATTCAAGTCCAGCCCCGTCAACTGCTCCAGGTGCGCCGTCAGTTTGAACCAGTGGTTCAGCAACCGCCACCACATCAGAATCAGCGTCACCACCCCCACTGCTACCGCCCAGCCCCACCAGCGCCGCACATCCAGCGCGATCAATACCGCCGAAAAAGCCACCGTCACCAACAGGGACGTGATCGCGCTCTGCATCAACGGCACCCACGCCGCCGCCTCCCTCGTATGCAAAAAAGCCTTGCTCGAATTACCTTCCATGATTCACTCCTTCACTGATCACTGGTTACTGGTCACTGTTCACTGGTTACTGGTCACTGCTCACTGTCCTCGAACTCGCCTCCACGATCTGAGCCGCGCTCGCAGCGATCATCCCCACCCCGTCCGAATTCGAATCCTTCGTCCGCGCCGCCGCCTCCGCCACGATCCCCGCATCCCACGCGCTGATCATCCCCGCGATCTTCTGCGCATCGCCATCCCGCCGCACATTCAACGCCTCCACCGACCCGTCGTTCGGGTTCGACAACATATAAACGCCCCGCCCCATCGAAAGCAAACGCCGCCCGTCATCGTTCACCCACTGACGCAAAAGCGGATACTGCCGCGTCGCCTTATCCAGCGGGATCAGATTTGCCCTCAGCAGAGCCGCCTCCCTCGTGGCTTGACCCAACCCCACCAGCACGACCGAAGTCCCGATCCCCAGCGCCAATACCACCAGGAACGCCGCCACCCCCGCCGCCGCAGTCGCCCCCGCCGTCACAGCCTCCCACAGCCGCGACCAGCGCGCCTCCTCCTCAGCCTCGCGTTGGATCTCCCTCTCCACAGCCGCCGCCTCCCTCTCAGCCGCCCGCGCCTCCCCAGCCTCATTGAACTCCCTCATCTGCTCCCGGTCGCGGACATCCTGCTCCGTCATCGCATCGATCCGCCGCGCCTCCGCCGTGTCAATCGGGTTCGGACCGCAACCCGCCACCAAAATCGCCAGGCAGATCATGGTAAATAAGGCATATTTGTTCATACAAAATCCTTTCCAACGTAGGGGCGGGAACCTCCCGCCCAGGCAAAAAATGAACACTTTAGCAGGTTAGTGAACACTGCCCAAAAACCACTGTTCACTTGTTCACTGCTTACAAGGCAAATTCGGGCATACTGACACATATTTATTCATTCCTATTCATCAATTCATACATAAAAGAACGAACTTTTTCAGACATCACAGGCGCGAATTGACGAAAAATGCCGAAAAACCGCCGAAAATCGCAAAAAACAGCCCAAAATGAACAGATGAACACTCAACCCGCCCCGGCGACAAAACAAAATTATTTTTGTCGCGGAGAGGCTCCAACTGTTCACTTGTTCACTCATCTACGCCCCAATTTGCCATCGAGTCCTCCAAAAACATCGCGTTTTGCGAGGGAACGAACGCCTCCGCCGCCTTTCGGGTCGGAATTTTCGCCCGCCGCGCCGCCAAAGCCTGCTCCGCCGCCTCGATCGCCTCCTGGCTGGGCAGACACCCGTACTTTTTCCCGATCGCCGTCATTTTTGCGTGGTCCCACTTCACCCGGTAGCCCTTTCCGCTCCGGGGCGGGAACTCAAGCTGGAAATCCTTCCGCAGGATGTTTCCAATGCTCTGCGCGCCCTTCTCGAACTCCTTTTTCGGACGTTTCTTTTCCACCTGTTTCTCTTCGCCGTCCGCTCCCTTCACGGTCTCATATTCGATCTTGCGCACCCGCAACTCCGAGCCTTCCTCGTTCATCTCGTCCGCGATGTTATTCGTGATCGCCGTAATATCCCCCACTTTGATGTACATCGAACCGTCGTCCTTGATCTCGATGCGCTCCTGCAAATCCGGCAGGGTATAGATCTTCCATAATGCCTCCGCAGTCCGCGCCTGCCAGGTCGTGGCGTTATCCCCGATCAAATCTCTGTAATGCTCGCGTAGCAGCGTTTCCATCTGGTTCAGGAATTCCTCGTCCTTTGTCCCGTCCACATTCTTCGCCAGCGATTTCAAAGGAGCCGTCACCTGGTTGAAGCGCATCGGGATTTCCGTGTCGATCAGATCCCATCCCAGTTCCCGTTCCTCCATGCTGTACTCGAACAAACGCCACGTCAGCCACAGGTTGCGCAGGCGAAGCAGCCGACCCATGATTTCAGCCGTCAACCGCCAGGGCGTTTCGTTCGCCTTCATCTCCGAAGATTCCGCCGAGGTCAACTTGATGGTGATGGCGCGTTGCTGGACGGCGTTATCCATGAAATCGCCGCGCATGGCGAACGCCTTCGGGCAGTAGGTTCGGAATGGGGCGGGTCGCCATCCCTTTGTCCCGTCCGGTTTGATGAACTCCTCCATTCGGTAGATGAAATTCCCGTCGAACGCGCCCAGGTTGACGAACTTCACGATTGGGTTCTCAGGACCGCTCCCCTCTGGCAGGTCCGCCTCTTCCAGCAAAATCGTCCCCCGGAAATCGTCCACCACCCGGAAGAACGTGCTTTCCGTATCCGCGCCGCTCATCTTGATCGAGCGGTATGCAACCTGCCCGATCAGGTTCAACAACGCGCTTTTCCCGGCTCCCGCGTCGCCCACCATCCGCAAATAGACCAGCTCGTGAAAATTGTCGTACACCCACGTACTGCCCACCCAATACGATGTCAGCATTGCCCATTTGGAATCGGCAAATAGATAATCCTTGCGGAATTCAGCAGCTGTTGCAATAGTCAACTCCCGCGTCGAGCGCCGGTCGATGCTCCCGTCCTTTTTTCGCGCCAGACCCGAGGGGAATAACGCCGCCCCTTCCACAACCATCTTGTCCGTTGGTGGGTTCGGTCGGTGGATCATCCCGTCGATCATCAATTCATCCGCCTCGCCCACATTCCCTTCCGGGTCGCGGTATGCCCAAAAAGATTTATTTTCCTCGGGCTTGAAACAATATTCGAAGATCCATTTTCCGACCCTCTTTCCGCCGTAGCTGTAAATGACGTTATCCTTGTCCTCTTTTTCCTGCTTCGAGCGGTCTTTTTTATCCTTCCCAAGCCACTGGTCGATGTCGCGCTTCGTCTTGAATTTCTCTCCCAGCGGTTTCAATGCCTCCAGAAAATCCTTCATGTAGAACTGGATTTCCGTATCGCCCATCGAATTGATGATCTTCGCCGCCCGTTCCGAAGCCTTTTTCAACTGGTCTTCGCTTCGCTGGCTCCCCATCCAGCGCGCCACATGCACCGCCAACGGCTTTGCCATTCCCAATTGCTGGTTGACCAATTCCAATTGATCCTCGACCTGAACGCTCGATTGGATCATCCATTTCAGCCAGTCGTTCGCATCCTTTTCCGGGAACTCCAAAAGCCGCGTCATCGCTCCCACGTGCTCGGCGATGGCGAACTCCGCGCCTCGTTCCCCCTTGATGCTGCCCATTCCAGCCTTGTCCGAATCCAAGCCGATAAAGCTCGCATCGTGCCCGTCTTCGTCTTTGGTCTCATGCCCGATAGCCTCCGCAAATTTCCCCCACTCCTTCCCGATGATCGCAGTAGCAGACATCTCCGGCATGGATTCAAGCCAGGCAGGCGGGTCTTTCTGATCGTTTCGATATTTCCTCAGCAACTCGCGCCGCTGGAACTCCCACTCCACGAACGTCACAGCATCAGCCGGACCTTCCACGAAAATCCCGCGCTCCGTGTGTTTTGACCAGTACGCATTGCGATACATCCGCCGCTCGCCTGCCAGTTCCTTCGGCAGGTTGTAACTCTTCGGCTTGTCCACGCCGATCAACTTCCCGCCATCGTCCAATTGCAGGTTGCGCCGCGAAAAATAGACCACCCGCCCGCGTTCCACGAACGGATAAACCAGACCGAAAATATTGCTCCATCCCAAAAACGAAGGGATGTAATCCTGTTCCGCCCACCTGCTCACGTCAACTCCATGGTTTTCGCCCCACGCCTTCACCCCCCCGCGCAGTCCCAATATTGCCACCGCCGTCGGCGAATGAATGTCAATAGCAGGAGAAAGCGCAGTCTTCATCTGTTCATATTCCGCTTTTGTCCCGCGTCCCGTAAACCCAAGCCGCGCCTCGCGGATGGTTTCATCAGACCAGCCTCTTGATCGTGCGTAACTCAAAGCCGCTTCATCCTTCCATAGCCAATCCGCGAAAATCTTGGCGGCGATGTCGTAAGCCTCCTCTGTGATCCGAATCGCGGCGATCCTGCCCATTTGCGCGTCGTCGAATCGCGGCATCGGGAGGTTCGCCCGTTCCGCCAGGATGCGCAGCGCCTCCATGAAATCGCAACTGCGCTCCCGCATCACCCAGGAGTAGACATCGCCTTTCCAATACTTATCCTTGTCTTCCAGCGAATACCAGAAATAATTCTGGTGATAAATGCTCACCTTCAAACTATCGTGACTGATGCCCGTCCATAAATGACCGCGCCCATCCAGCGCCACACCCCCGAATTCCTTGCTCTGGATCACGTCCTCGATTGGATTCGCCTCTCGAACTATCTCGATGAAGTCCTCAAAGTTAGTAAAACTCATGTTCGCCTCTTTGCCCGTTTCTCCAGAAATTTTCTGGAAATTTATCAGCCGTCCGAGCCGCATCGCCCTGCCGCCCGTCCCCAAATCGCGGATGAAACCCCGCGACCCCCTCCCCCCCTCCCGTCCCGTCCTTATGCGACAAAAACCTCAAGCCTTACGCCGCAATCTAACCGCCAAAAACCGCCTCGATCCGTGCCTTTGTGTCGCATAATGCCCCTTATCCGACAGCCCGATCCGTTTTGTGGGGCAGGGACAGGCGGGAGGCATAACGCAAGTGGATGAAGAACTTTGGGAAGTTCTTCTTCTACTGACTTGACTGTGCGCCGCGCGGACTGCGGCATAGCCTCGGCGACCTGGGATTTCGGCATGGCTTCCTTTACCTGTCAATCCTCGACCGCAGACTGGAGTTCTTCGTAGGAACTGCGCAGGTAGCGGCGGGTGGTCTCGATGCTGGTGTGACCCAGCAGGTCGCGGATCTGTTCGATGGGGATGCCTTTGCGTTCGCGCCGCTTGGCGAAGGAGTATCGCAACCAGTGTGGAGTAAGGTCGGGGACGCCGATCTCAGCCCCGAGGTCAGAGATGATGCGCTGCATGGTCCGCGCGGTCACTCCGAATAAATCATCAGCAGTAGCGGATGCGCGAAGTTCATTCCAGGCACGGAGGGCGCGGCGGGCGTGGAGGTTGAGCGGGACATCCCGTTCCTTGCTCCCCTTGCCGTCACGGACGCGGACGTTGCCGCTCCGTTCACCGAGGGTGATATCGTCCCTGTTCAGGCTGGCGACCTCGTCAACGCGCAGACCCGCCTGGAGCATGAGTGAGGCGCAAGCCCAGGCGCGGACGGCGTTGCGGCGTTCGAAGTCGGTGACGGCGCGCTGGATGCCGATCTCCATGGCATGGTTGAGGCGGTGGTATTCGTTCTCGGTCAGGGAGCGGTGCTTGGTTGAGCGGACTCCGAAGTCTTTGCCTTCGATGCCTTCGAGCAGGTTTTCATCCCCCAACGATCGCGCCAGCACGGTGAGCGCCCAGAGGCGGGCGTTCCACGTGCTGGCTTTGACCTTTTCGACATCGAGGCTGTGACGACGGTAGAGATGTAGGTCGTAATTGGTGAGGTGGCGCGGGTTGAGCGGTTGATCGAAGGTTTCCCGATACCAGGCGGAGAATACGCGCAGGTGTTGTTGGATGGCTTTGTTGGTGTTTTCTGAGCGGTAGGTTGGCAGGGGGCGCGGGGTGTCAAGTGTCAGGGTCCAGATGGCGCTCATTTTTCACTTCCCCATATCTGCGCGGAGCGGATGAGGCTGTCGCCGTCGTCCATGGATTCGAGGGCGTCGGCGATGCGTTTGAGTTGCGAGGCTTGGAGAAGCGTGGCGCGGACCTGCGCCATTGCGAGTTCTGCCATGACGATGGATTCGCGGGTTGCGAAATCGCCAATATAGCGATCATGCGATTCGAGCGCACGTTCGATCTCGCCCCAGGTGGATAAGGCATCGAGGATGTCGGGATCGGCTTTGCCGATGCCGGTCAGGTTCATGATGTGTTCGCGGCGGGCGGTTTGACGGGCGGCGCGTTTGTCCTCCCATTCCGCTTCTTTTTGCTTGCGAAAGGCGAGCAGTTCTTCTTTGTGGTCTTCGAAGCCTTTGGTGTCTTCGATATCCCAGCAGGGATCACGAAGCCAGCTTTCTTTGAGTTTTTGGATCTCTTCGGGGGTTTGGGTGGTCATTGGTTCTCTCCTTTGGTTTACAGGTTCGGGTGTTGACGGTTGAATTCTTCTTCCTCGCGGATGTATTTGTGGCGGTAGAGGCGCCTTTCTCTTTTGAGCCGCGCATCTCTCTCCGCTTCGCGTTTGCGGCGTTCGCGTTCACGTCGTTCATACATGGCTTTCATCATGGCTTCGGTCGCTTGGCGTTCGCGGCGTTGATATTCTTCGAGGCTGCGGAGCCTTTCGCGTTCGCGCTCTTCGACTGTGAGGTTACTCATGGGATTTGACCTTGCCGTGCGTGGGGCAGTGTTCGTTGTCGCCGATGTGTTCGAGGCAATAGCACGTCATGTTTTGAACGGCGAAGCCGTTGGGGAGGCGTTCGACGCCGGTACATTCGTCGCATCCGTCCACGGTGCCGTTCACGCCGAGGGTGAATTGACGCTGGCATTTCGGGCAGGTCTGCACGGGGGCGAGATCTGCGCGCCGGGCATGGGTCGAGAAAATGCTTGCGGGTCCTGCTTGGTATTGGGTCATCTATATCTCCTTTTGGTTGACTGATGCTGATTACGGGTCTTCATTTGGGGGGCGCGGCTCGACCTGAGCCAAGCCTGCCGAACCGCGCCCTTACCAAAGGAGGAGAAAGCAATGAAACGTGCCTGCTCTCTTTCGGCGGTGGACCGGACCGCCTAAAGCCAGTGAGTGGATTTGAACCACCGACCCATCGCTTACGAAGCGATTGCTCTTCCGCTGAGCTACACCGGCGACGTGCTTTTTATTTCACTTCCTGCCAAGCGACTGGCATATCCTTCGGCTCGACATAGGCGGTGACTTCGAGAATAAAGAAACGGGCATTTTCTTTTCGGCAAAGCCGTTCTGCTTCGGCTTTCGCTTCTTCTTCAGTAACGTGACGCTTGACGACATAAGTCTCGGATTTGTCGCGCATAACGATCCAGAATTTATCCATTTCATGGATGGCTTTGCTTTTCGCCTCGGATTTTTCCTCGAGTTTCTCCACCCGCCCGTTGACGCGGCTGAACTCGCGGTAGAGCATGACGGCGGAGAGGGCGATAAAGAGAGCCAGGAGGGTGAAGACTGCTATTTCCATAAGATTGCCAATACAACGATCAGGATGGTGCAAACGATGATCATTCCGAGCCAGAACTTAGCCATTTTCTACCTGCGACTTTCTGACAGATGCGGCGTTCGGGTATATCATTGGGTCAATGAAGCACGCCACTGCTTCTTGCCCGCTGACCGTCTCCTCCGCCTCGGGGACGGTCAGACTTTCTATAAACAATCCTTCGCGGATGATGAACATGATTAGGGACTCTATCAACTGGCTGAGAGCCTCCTCATTCGGAGAGCCAGTGGTGAAGTCCATGCTTCACCTACTGGGTTTGCATTCTGCTCTGAACGGGCAGCCAGGACGTTTTGTCATTCCTTCCAAATACCAGCCATAATTCCGTCTCGCCGATGCGCGCCATGCGATCAAAGACCTCGACGCAAACCACGTTGTTTTTTCGGCAAAACTGCTTCGCCTTCTCGATGACCGCCCTCTTGCTGGATACATGCTCGATGACCCCGTAATCTGGATGCCCGATTTCGTACCTGGTCTGGATGGTGTTCATGTTGGTCGCTCCTTTGGTTGACTTGACTACCCGGCAACTGGCAGGCGGAATTGGACGATCCCGCTCTCCACCAGGTCGGGGTACATGGCGTGGATGGTTTCGACCGCCCACTGCGCGCGCCAATCGCCGCGGTAGGTGGCGATACATTCAAAAAGCAGTTCGAGTTCGGGCTCGTAGTTCTGGTTTTCCCACCTGTACACTTTGCTGTAGGAGACATCGGTGTTGATCAGCCGCTGGTTGATGGCATCGGCAAACCCCCGGTAGGAGAGGTTTTGTTTGATGCGGTATCGTTCGGTGATTTGGCTGGTTTCCATTTTTCGCTCGTCCGTTCTAATTATTTCCGAGATTTGTTGTTTCAGCGATGAAATATAACATCTGTTATAAACTGTGTCAAGGGTGAAACAAAGTGCTAAAATGTTCCTGATGACCTTCCCGGAATTCCTCGAACGGAAATACCTCGAATGGCAGTTGAAAGAAGAGGGCTCGAATGCGGCGAATGCGGCGCATCCCTCTGGCGCTTCAAGAACGGACCGCGCAGTGTGCCGGACCGGTTGATCTGGCGTTGCGCTGAGGATCGGAGAGATCATCCGCATCGGACTCACGTGGAGCTGGTCGAGCGCGTCGGCTCGCTCCTCGCCCAATCCCTGGCTCCCCATTTGGAGGCGCGCCAGACCTCCGCCCCGTCCTCCCCTGCCCCTCCGAAACATGACCTGCTCGCGGACCTGCGTGCCCAGCGCGCCCGCCTCGAGGACGCCTACCAGCGCGGCTTGTTCAGCGTTGATAGTTTCTCCACGCGGACAGCGGCGCTCGACGAAAAAATCCACGCCGAGGAAAACCGCGCCGCGCATGAAGAGGTCGAAGCCGAACGGCGCAGGCTCACCCGGCAAATGCTTACTGCCTCCCTGGGCAAACATGCCGCCCACCTCCCCGACTGGCTTGCCCGCGCCGACCCCGCCGAAGTCAACCGCATCCTGCACCTCCTGCTCGAAAAGATCGTCGTCTACGAGGACCGGATCGAGTTGGTGTATGCGGAATAAAAAAAACCCCGCTTTCGCGGGGTTTTTGAGGCTCCCTAGCGGGAGTCTGTGGAAATTCCATTGGCAATGACATGCAAGAATTACCCATTATTTTGCGCTAGTGGGGAGAACGGGCTTATCTGCATCAACACGACTGTTCCCCATGTCCCCGTATCTGCCGACTGTTTCCATTGCAAGATTGGGACGAGTTGCAACCCGTGACGGTTACAGAGTTCTTCATAAGCCTTCAAAAAGTCCTGCTGACGCATCGCGTCGGTTTTTTGGGGAGTGGCGCGGGCTGTGGGTGAGGGAGAGTTGGTTGTGCAGGTAGAAAAAGCGGGACGCTTGCGCGTCCCGCTTTTTAGTTTACAACGATTTCATTATTTTCATTCGCCACGCCTGCGAGTTGGGCGAGGGCAATGAGCAGGGCTTCTTGTTCGGCTTTACTCATCAGGTCGATGTGCTTGCCGTTCAGAGATTGCAGGATGTCCAGCGCGGATTTCTGCGCGTCGAGCTTCTTTTTTATCTTCTCGGTTTTGTCGCTCATAATCTCTCCATTAATGGGTAAGGCGGCAAGACAATAGTGTCGGGGTCTAGGTTTGGGTCGTCCAATTCCATCCACGCAAGGCGGAGTTCTTGCTGTGTAATTTGTTCAGGTAATGGCAAATTTCATGGGGTCTGCGTCCAATCAGATTGCCGCAATACATCTCCTATATAGGCGCGGATTTTTTTCGCTTTCTCTGACCGTGTAGGTTCTGGCACTCCATACCAAAGAAATTCCATTATAAAATCTCCACTGCTTCAAGATGTGCTGTTCCAGCTACGGTATTCTTATTCGCCGCTCCGCCGTTTTCCTGGTATATATTCATGTCAATTGTATCGCCAGCGGCAAAAGTAAAATTGACACTTACGAAGGAAAGAACGGGATAGATGCCAGTTGATGCGCTATCGGTTTCAAAACGGGCAATCTCCACCCATGCGTTTTTTGTAATATTGCCAAGAATACGGGTATAGACTACCCCCGAATCCATTTGAAATGTTCCGCTCACTGCATACCTACCCGTTCTGCGAATAAGGATTACGTCGTTTGTGACATCTGCCATGCCGTTGTTGTTGTCATCTTGAGTATCAAATACTATCTTGGTGGGAGTTGCATGGTTTATGGTCTGTGCGACAGAGTTTGATATTCTGCCGCCAGACGCCTTTCTGCCGTCATGTTCAATTATCCAATCGCCTGCTCCTGTTCCGGTAGAGACAAATATAACCACCTCGCCGGTGATGAATAATCTTGTTTGTTCCACGCTGTTTGCTTTTAGGATGAGGGCGTATCTATCATCTCCTGTGGCTAAACGTACACCGCATCGAAATCCTGCGGCTGTGGGTGTTGGAAGGTTGAAGTCTCTATTTGCTGTCATCCCTGAAACGTCGAGATTATGGAGTGTACCTTGTACTCCGGTTATGTTTCCTGTGGTGACAGATGAGGAACTTACGGAAAGTCCTGACGGTTTATATGTTTGATCGCCCGAAAGAAATGTAGACCCATTTGCCGTCCCGCTTCCGAGGCGGGCGGTTGCCATTGTGCCGTTGGTTATATCGCTTGCCGCGTGCGTGTGGGTGAGGGCGGAATAGAGCGTATCAAAATACGTTTTGAGCGTGGCTTTGATGTTCGCCCAGGTGATGCGGTTCAACAGTCCGGTGACGCTATCCCAAAAGCCGAATTCGTCGGCGTCTTCGGGCGCAGTGTCTTCCGTCGCGCCGTGGATCTCGATGGCGAGACGGGCAGCCCTGCCCCACCTCAGATCGATGATGTCCGAATCGATCACCGTCTGTAGGATGGCGCTTTGACCGAGATACAGTTTGACCGCGGCGACCGGGTAATGGTCGGCGGTGGCGGCAGGGATGTCGCTGTATTCGAGCATAGCGCGCGAGGCGACGCCAGCGCCTTCGACGACCCCGATCGCGCCGGTGTTATCCGCTTCGAGCAAGGCAAAGATCGCGCCGCTGGCAGGGACGTTCGAGGTCAGGTCAACCTCCTGGGTAGGCAGGATATGCCAGCCGTCTGAAAGCTCGTAGGCGAGACTGTAAACTTTTACGGTGAGCGATCCGGCAGGCACAACCAGACCGGGGACGATCTGCTCGCCGCGCACCGGCACGGTGTCGGGACCGGGGAAGGTATGCAGCGACCCATGACCGGGCATGTCGGGATAGGGGGGCGTGACGTACACATCGCGCGAGCGCAAGACCTGCAATTTATTTCCGCCGCCGTATCCCACGATCACCGGCAGGCGCGAGACGTTCGGCACCTTGCCGTTATAGACGGTCAACACTTCGCCGTTCACCAATGTGACATACACATTGCCCGCGTCATCGGCGGGGACCGTGCCGGAGAGGTTCCCCAGGAACGCGGGAATCTCCGCAGTGCGATCCGAGCGGAGCAGGGAAATCAGGTTGCGGGAAAATGGTTTCAGGCTGTTCATGAGATGTACCGGATGACAGAAATATCGAGCAAAGCGGCGATATAGGAAAGGTTGCCGGATTTCTCGACGTAACTCGCGCCCTGATCGACAGTGAGACGCAGGGTGGTTCCGCCGCCGAATATCCAGCGGTTGTTATCGCCGCAGTTCTCCCACACGTCGCTCCCAACCGGGATCACACCGCCCACGCTCTGCCAGGTTGCCGCGCTGTCGGTCGTTTTATACGGACTCGATGCGCCGCTTGCGCCCATGCCGTACACAAACGGGGGCGCCATTGCCACAGCCTGCAATCCGGTCGGGCTGATCTGCGTCGTGATATGTGATTGCGATGTGCCGAGCAGGTCGTTGATGATGTTGTACCCGGCGATACCGTTGCCCCAACAGATGGCAAGCGCGCCTCCATAAGCATATGTGCTTGCAGCGCCTGCACCAGCGCCAGACCCCCAATCGACGCCATCCTGGGCGCTGACCAAACCGCCGCCCGCGTTGTACACCCAAAACCTCGGATCTGAGAGCGACCCGCCGATCCCGATCGGGCGCGAGCCGAAGACGTACCAATGGCTTTTGGAGAACACGATTGCCGTGTAACGATTCCTGAACTTCGTTCGGACATAACCGCCAGGGGCAAACCCGCTGCCGTCGCTCACATATATTTTGTGAGTATCGAGCGTGCCAAAATTGACGTATTGGTTCCCGACACAGATCGCAACCAGTTCGTCGTGTTCGCTGGACACACCCAACCCCGAAATGCGCGGGGTTGTGCCGCCATATACCGAGGCGTCGAAAACGTCCTTCCATTCGCCGCCCAAACTCCCGGCGCGATAGATTTTTTCCCAGCCTGTGTTACTGCGGGTCATGCAGTACAACGCGCCGCCCGGACATACGACCAGGTTTGCGATCTCGAACGCATCGTTGGCGGCAAAGCCGTTGTTCATCGCCTTCCAGGTCGGGTTCGTGGCGTCGAAGTCGGTCGTGTAGAACACGCCCTTCGTCGAAGCGATGACCACCACCTTGGGATGGTTTGGGTTATCCACCGAGGGCGGGAGCGTGGTGATATCGCCGATGTCGCCCAGGTCGGGCATGTCCAATTCGGGGAAGGTGGAATCGTCCCAATCGTCCGCGCCCGCGTCGGCTGGCACGTCGCCGTCCACAGCCAGGGTCGGGAAGGTCTCCGGCTCACACTGCAGCTCCACCGCGAAGGCGGAGGTTTCGGCGTCGAAGCGAAGCGTGATCGAGCGCGGGATCAAGTTCCCGGCGTAGGGGATTCCCCGCGGGGTATCCCCAGCCGCGAGCGAGACATCCAAAAACTGGCGCGGAAAGAGATCAATAATGCGGTTGTTCTGCGGCATGGTGAAGTTGAATTCCCACTCCACATTTTTCCAGCCGCAATACAGCCCGGCGAGCGTGTTGAAAACGCTCTGCGATTCGGCGAGCAGTTTGTCCACGATCTCGACCCTGCCCGCGCGCGCGCGGACGTGCCCCATCGCCAGCGAATAGAGCGTGGAGGTTGCGCCGCCGAGCTGCGTGAGCCAGCCGGATGTGCTGACCATGCTCGTTTTTTTGCGCGTGACCCGCGCGGCTTCGATGCGCTCCTGCCAGTCCTTTTCGGTGAGCGTCATCACGGTCGCCCAGGTACGGCTCGCTTCGGGGGTGAGCTGGGGTTCGATCTCGACGAAGAGCCGACCGTATTTATCCACGCCGCCGCGCGCGAAGATTTTTTCCCACGCGATCTGGTCCAGTTGATTCCAGAGCGAGCCTTCCACGGCATCGATGACCGGCGCGTAGCGCGTGTCGCTGGTGAGCGTCACGTCCGCGATGGCGGCTATGTTCGAGCGCCACACCAGCAGGTGATGCAATGCGCGGTCCACGGTCAGACCTGCCATCGTCTCCCAATCGGCGGGCGTGTCGGCGGCGTGAGTGAGCGTGAACGGATTGGTCTCGATCATGTCCATCCAACTGTGCAAGCCGCGCACGTTGAACGAGACTTCGGAGATCTCGGCATCCCAGACGATGGATTCGCCGTCGAGGTAGCCGACGCAGATGATGTTCGCGCGGTTCGTGACCGCGCCGATGCTGGTTTCCTCCGCCCCGAAATGGTCCTCGCCGAAAAGGATGCAGAGCGCGCCCTCTACGATATCGTCGGTATCGGCATCCGCATACATTTTGACGCCGAACTCCCAGCCGCCCTCGTCGTAACTTGCGGTCGGGTCGTCGGTCAGTTCGATCTTTTTGGGCATGTTGTCCGCATCGAAGATCATCACATGCCGCACGCCGGTGAAGGTCTTGCCGTTCGCGGCGGTGACGGTGCAATACACGCGGTAATATCCCGCCGCGTTATAGGTGATCGTTGGGGTTGCGGTGGTGGTGCCGCTCGTCCCGCTCGCCCCGGGAGCGGACCATGAATAACTGCTGATGGTCGAACCTGGCACGAACGCCGTGGCGGAAAAGCCCACGTCCACGGTTGCGCCTGTCAGCCAGGCAATCGCGTGCGGGCCCATGCGCACGACCGGGCTGAACGTGGCGTTCTGGTCGCTATAGCTTACGTCGGTATCGATCTTGACCGTCCCGCCGTCGATGTAGACCGGTTTGCTCCACGGCATGGCGAGATCCACGACGGTCAGATGACAGTTATCCGCCCAGGCGATCTCGCTGGTGAGACCGATGTAAAACGTACCAGAAATCGGCGCCTTGCGGATGCGGCAAACGCCGAGGTCTCGCGCTCCAGCCGTCGAACCGACCCAGAGCGTCATCTCGGCTTTCACGTCCCCCAGCGTGCCTGTGGCGTTATCGAACGAGATCTGCCCCACCAGGTCATTCGAAGCGGGCGCGCCGTTCAACAGCGCCGTGTAAACCACGTTCGGCTTATAGACCGCCAGCCAGATGCGCGACCATTGTCCGGGCGTTCCGAGGTCGGTCAGTTCGTCGCCTGTCGCAACGCGGGACATTTATACGACCTCGCTCACCACGACAAATTCGACGACATAGCCCGAGCGCACGCCCTGGAAGAGGTGATCGGCGTCCTGGCGCGGGTCCGGCACGGCGGGAATCACTTCGAAATCGCCGAAGGAGTCATCGCGCTTGCGCGAAGAGATATAGATCGGGTCGCCGGTGATGAAGGTCTCCAACTGAGTCACCTGGTCGGGTTCGATGACCGGGAAGCTCCACACGATGGTCTGCGGACCGACGCCCTGCATCGAGCCGTCGCCCAGCCGCACCATTTTTTTATATTCGCGGAATTCCGGCTGGGGATCGGGGAGAGGCGTGGCGAGTTCGTCGAGAGAGGTCAGACCGCCCGAAGTCTCGTCGATCCTGAACTGACTAGCCATGGCTCACCGCCTTGGTCAACTGCTTCGTGAATTGACCGATCTTGCGGCTCATCAGCGCGTCCACGTCGCGCAGGGTCAGACCGTTGCCGAAGTACATGGTATTCGACTGGCTTTGCGAGTTGACGAACGACTGGCTCGGTTTCGCCATCGTCCTGGCGATGGTCGCCGGGTCCATCATCTTTGCCAGCCCCGCCTGGAAGCCCTGCCCGCTGAACGCGCCGATCTTCATGAACTCTTCCGAAGGGGACTTGATCCTGAGCGTGGTCTTGACCGCGCTCAAAACCGCCTTCGCCGCGCGGATCGCCGCCTGCACCAGCGCCGGGATGCCGCCCAACAGACCGTTGATGATGCCCATGATCATGTATTTACCGAGGTCGCGCCAATTCATCGCGCGGAATGCCTGCACCACGCGCTGGATCATGTTCCTGAAACCGTTCCAGACCGTCATGCCGCCCTGCTGGACTGCGTTCACCAGCCACTTCCAGCCCTCGCTGAAGGCGAACTTGATGATGAACCACAACTGTTTCGCCGTGGTGGTGATGCCCATGAAGTTGTTTTTGAATGCGAGGTAGACCAGCGCGATCGTGGCGATGATGAGGAGCAAAGGCAGGATGACCGTCAACGCCGCCGCGCCCACACCGACCAATGCCGTCGCCGCCGCCCCCGCCGCGGATGCCACCGCTCCCAGCGAAATGCCCATGCCGCTCAGGGTGGTCGCCATGCCTGCAATACTGCCGATAAAGGTCACGATCGTGCCGATAAAACTAATGACCGGTCCCATTATTGCAACCAGTCCAGCCAGGACAATGATCGCCTTTTGCACGCCCGGCGGGAGGTTGTTGAATGCCGTCAGCAATTTATTCAATCCCTGCACAACTTCCAGCGCGATTGGCAGGAGGTTTTGACCGAACATCACCAGCGCATCCTTGAATTGCGCCTGCATAATGAGCGTGGAATTCGCCAGTCCGTCCGAAGTTTCGGCGAAATCGTTCAACGCCGGGTTGAGCTCTTCGTTGAGAGCGATGGCGTTGATGATGATCGCGCGCTGGTTGGCGGTCAGGTTCTTTGTGTTGGCATCGATCATGCCGTTGGCGATGCCGTAGGTCTTGAGGTACGAATCGGTGATAAACGGAAAATACCGTTGGATCGGCTCGTACTGTCCGCGGATGGCGGATTGCCACGCGAGCGCCACATCCTCGACCCGCGCGTTATGGAACGACGCCAGGTCTGCGAAGTGCTTGACCGCCTGCTCCGCCAGTTCAGCCGAATCTTTGATGCCCATCCCGCCCGCGGTCAACGCCGCGCCGATGGATGAGGCGTAATCGAGATATTGCTGTTGACTGACGCCCAGCGCGGTAGCGGCGCGTTTGGAATTCTCCACAACCGAATCCGCCATATCGCCGAAGACCACCATTGCCTTGTTTTTGGTCTCCTCGAAATCGCTCGCCGCTTTGACAGACGCCGCGCCCAATGCCAGAATCGGAAGCGTCAAACCGACGGTCATCTTCTGACCCAGGCTTTGCAGCGCGCCTCCGACTGTGAGCGCGGTCGCTTCCAGTTTTTTCAATCCGCCAACGGCGGAATTGACCCCGCGGGTCACACCCGAAGAGTCAATTTCAACTTTCCCGTATGCCGAACCGAGACGAATAGCCATGTTATTTGATTCCGATCTCTTTCAGCGATCTGACCTTGCGCACGCGATGCTTCGGCGCGCTGGCGAACTGTTTACTGCTCACTGGCGCACTGCCCTTGAACGGGTCCTTGCCTTCGTTGAGCGCGTTCTCGAACGCGCGCCCGGTCATCAGCGCGGCTTCGTTCAAATACCAGCGCGCCAGGTCGGTCTCCAGACCGGGGAACAGGTCGCAGGGCAAAACGCCGTAGGCGGTCGCCGTGTTGTACAATCGCCACAGGTTGACCTTATCCCTCACGAAAGGAGGTCAGCTGAGTCACCTCCCGGTTGACCCAATTGAAGATCGCCATCTTGTCGTCGCTCGGGATCTCCGCCAGCGTGATCGTCTCATCGTCCGCGAACTCGCCGAGTTTCGGTTCCACCAGCGCCAGCACGACCAGCGTATCGAGCATTTTCGTGAAGTCTGCCGCGTTCGCCATCAACTCTTTCAGGTCGATGGATGCGTTGCCTTCCTTGTTCGCCTTTTCCGCAAAATCTGCAAAGGCGGGCGGCAGTTTGCCCGTCAACAACAGGTCGGTCATCGAAACGTCCTGCACGGTCACGGTCAGACCGCTGGGCAGGTCCATCTTGTGCGTCCGAGACGCGCGCCAAGCCGCCAGGGATTGCTTGCTATGGGTCTTTGTCATGGTTCACCATCCTCTCCCCCAAATCCCGCCGAAGCGGTATTTGGGGGAGATGTCCGAAGGACAGAGGGGGTTATGAAGTCGGCAGGTCGTCTGCGGTCTCGTTCTGCACCCAGTCGTAGATGCCGTTCGTCCCGTCGTCAATCGCAATACCCTTGATGGTCGGCTTCATCAATTCGCCGTACTGCATCGCCGCGTCGAGACCTTCCGTGACCTTGCACTTGTAGAGGATGCAATGCACGTCGTCGTCGCCTTCGCCGAGGCTCTTGCCGTAGATCTTGAAATACGGCAGGCGCACGGCTCCCGCGCCGTTCAGCGTCTTGACCTGGTTGGGGGTCGAGCCGGTGGTGTTGGTGGTGATCCCGTACATGATCGCCAGCGCCTCGGGCGGCAGGGCGGTGAACTCCAGTTCCCACTCCACCGCTTCGCGCACCGAAACGACCGTGCCGAGTTTGTCGTCGCCCATGCCTTCGGCGGATTTGATCCGCTCCTTGAAGGTGAGCTTGACGTTCTCGGGCAGGTCCACCTGGCTCGAGCCGTCGATCTCGGTCAACTTCACGTCGCTGAGACCATAGGGTTTTGGGATTGTGTTGAGTGCCATTTCTTATTCTCCTTTCCTCTCTCCTCCCCCATTTGCGCTCTCCAAATGGGGGAGGGCGGGGAGGGGGTCGGGTTGAGGTGCAAAAAATTTGTCAGCGCATTCGCGCCGCGGTAAATCTCAGCGTTTCCAGAGCGCAGTCGAGCGCCTGGTCGCGCTGTTGGTACACAGTGGTGTCGTATTCGATATTCCACACGCCGTCGCCGATCTTTTGCTCGTTGAGCAGGTCGTGGGTCAAATCCATCGCCGGGCGGGTGGAGTCGTAGCCCTGCCGCTGGTAGAAATAGATCGTGATGGGCGTGCGCACGGCTCGCCGCGTGTCGCTGATCTTGAACTCGTTGCCGAGCTTGATCAACGCGCATGGCTGGATCTCGCCGTTCGCATCGAACGCATCGGGCGTGGACTGGCGGTTGATCTCCTCCACGTCGGTATGCACGCCGCCCGTCAGGATGTCCATCAGGTCGTCGTCCGCTTCCAAAACCGTTTGAATGTCGCTTGCCAGTTCCATCATTCACCTATTCACTATTACCTGTTCACTGCCTTACTTCATCCAATCGTCCAGCTCATCGCTGAACAGCCATACCGCAATGTTGATCATCGCGGGTGTCAGGTCCGCATCGATTGGCGCGCCGAGCTCCTCGGCATAGGCGTCCATCTCAGCCCACGAACCGCCGTTCAACCAGTCGCGCATCTGGCTCACGAACTGCTCGCGGTCCATCAGCACGGCGGTCTTGTAGCACAGGCAGTTCGGATGCAAAGGCAGTTCGATCTCGCCTTTCGGATAGATGCCCTGCCCGTCCTCGCCGCCCGCGACCACGTCGTCGCAGATATCCGTTTCGGGATGCGCCGCCGAGAGGTTGACCTTCTCCTGCTCGACCCACGGCTGCTGCGCCATCAGGCGGTCGGTCGCCAGCGCGTGCATCTTCTGGATCTCCGTCCGCGCCAGTCTCAGCGCGTTGTAACTCACGCCCTGCCCCGCGCAATCCTCCCCGCGGATCAGCCCGGTCACATCGCCCGCCGCGATCTCTGTCTTCGTCCGGTCATAAAGCCGGGTGGATGTCCAGCGCGGACAGTCCTTCCCCGCGCCGAGCAGCGCCTCCAATTCCTGCGCGATGTCCCACGCCGATTTCTGGCTGGCGATCCCGTTCAACAGGATCAGGTTCATCTGCTCCCTTGCCTCGCGGTCGATCTGCCAGATGCGCCCCGAAAGGTTCAGCCCGTCGCCGTAGAGATAATCCTCCGCAACCTGCAATAAAATCCGCAGCTGCGGGTCATACACGCCGTCCGTCACTTTCGATTCGGTTACAGGTTGCATGTTGAAGGTTGAAGGGTCTGACCTGTAACTTTCAACCTTCAACTTTTCAACCTCCGAAGCCACCAATCTCATATGACTCGCCGCCTGAACCCCGAACGCGATCCTTGCCGCCTCGCGCCTTGCCTGCTGGAATTCCGCCTGCCACTGCGTCCACGTGTCGCTCCACAAGCGGAGCAAATCCGACTGCGCGCCGTATGCCTTGGCTGCGTCCAGAATCTGGTCGCTTCCGCCCGCCTTGAGGATCACGCCCCGCGCCCGGTCGGTGAAGTCCAGCATCAACTCATGCGTGCGCCCGGTGAACCACAGGTGCAAACGCAGGGTCGCCTTGAACGCCGCCGCCTGCAAGCGCGTCGTCGGGATTACGTCCAATCGCCCGATCAACTCATTCCTATCCATCGCTAAATGCTCAAGCCCTTCAACGATTGCGCAAACTGCTCCGGGTTGAAACCGTCGCCCTGCAAAATATCCTGATCCACATCGCGCAGGTACGCCGCCAGCATCGTGGCGATCACATCGTCCTTCACGCCGAGCAATCGCAGCTTCATCGCCGCATCCGCCAGCGACGCGATGCTCTGCGGGTCGAGCGTCTTCGCCTTGCGCCAGACGATCTGATAATTCACCGTCGCGGGCAGAATGCCGTTCAACAGCAATTCCATGTCGATCATCGGCTTGAGGATCTCCACCGTCGCCCACTCGCGCCCCTGGTTGAGGATCTCCTCGTAGCTTTCCTTCTTGTCGTTCAGGATGTCGCGGTTCAAATCGCCGCCGTAAGCCATCAGCTCCATCGGCTTGTCGCTCGCCGTGAACATGGTGGCGATGTGGTGCTGCACGTCGCCGATTTTGTCGAGCGTGCCGTCGCCCTGGTGGACCGTCAGCGATCCCTGCTTGTTCGTGAAAAAATCGACCACCGCCGCCAGTTTGCCGAGCACGGTTTTGTTCTGTTCCTTGTAGGCTTCCACGTCGGCGGGTCCGCCTTCGATGACGTGATGGCGGATCTGCGCCCCGCCGATCTTGCGCCGCACCGCCACGTTCAACTCGCCGTCCTCCACGAACTTGAACGCCTTGCGCGCGCTCTTCATCATCGGGCGTCCGTAGCGGTTCTCCTCGTCGTGGTTCCATCGGGCGTGGATGATCTTCCATTGCGGGAACCAGATCGCGTCCGCGGGCGCCTGGTCGTCGAAGAACAGGTCGCCGCCCATCCAATACGCCCGGCTCGGGTCCTCGAAGCGGTCGCGGTCGTTGCTGTTGCGGTGCATCTTCAGCGTCGGTTTGCGCGTCACCGATGCCAGTTGCCATTTCGATGAACTCACAGCCGCCGGTTCCAGTTCGAGGAACGAATCCCCGTCGCGCATCGAAAGCCTCAGCCAGTCCTCGAGGCGCTGGTTCAGGTCCAGCCGCGTTTGCATATCCGTAATGACCTTCATCGCCTGCGCGTCCTGCGTCTTGACGAAGAACCCGTTCCTGAGCAGATCGCGCGCATAATCGCGGTGCATCTTCTCCACGCGCGGGTCCTTGTCGTACATCTCGCGGCATTCCTTGATGACCGCCAGCCGGTCGTGCTCCACCTTGAAGCGCGCAAACGGATCCTCGACCAATACGGGAGCGATACTCCCCCCAACTCCCTCCCCCTTTTGGGGGAGGGTCGGGGTGGGGGTGGGATTTATAAACGCCTTGATTCGATCTGCAAGTGTCGGCATAATGACCTACTTGAAAATGTCGTTGACGAGTTTTTCCAATTCGCCAAGATTTTCTTCGATGGTGCTCATGATCACGGCATATTTGCCGCCGTTCGATAATTCCAAAAACTTCCCGTAAAAGACCGTGTGCCCCAGCGTGATGATCAGCGTGTTCGCGTCGCCGCTTTCGACTGCCACGTCGCTCATTTCCGCTTTCGCTTCGGGCGTCACCTCACCGGTGATCGGCGATAACCCGAGACCGTCCACCGCGAAGAACAGACCGCCCCTGGCGTTGCCCGTCCGGTCCTCCCAGCGCGCATCCTTCCGAGCCGCGTCCTGAATAGACTGTCCCCAATACGTCGCCGCCGCCTGCACCGCGACCAATGCCCTGCGACCGTAATCCTTGACGCCGGGGATCAACTCCTTACTCGGGGGCTTCACCCAATGAAATCCGGTCGTCATCCCACCACCACCGCTTCCGCGATCGTCGCCGCCTGCCGGTTCGGCTGGATGAACGCCACGCGGTATAACTGCCCGCCCAGCGTGAAACGGTCCTCGACCGCGATGTCCATGTCCTTTTCGCCGAGGATGACCATCGCCTGCCGCGCTTCCCGCGCCGCGTCGCTGAACACGCGGAATCCGCGCCAGCCTGCGATCTCGATCCGCATGGACTGCGCCGTCAGCGTGGTATTCCCGCGCCGCAGCGCCACCGAACTCTCGTTCTCGAGCCGGATCCTTGTCAGGTCGGCTTCGATCTTCGTCCAGTTCATTGTCTCTGCGCCTCCAAAAAGCCGAGGATCGCGCCCGCCGCCCTCTGTGCCGAATGGCTGAGATACGGATACAGCTCCTTCACCATCTCGGCGCGTTCGGCGAAAAACATCGACGGGTCCGCCAGCATCGCTTCGATGGTCGTCCCGAGGTCTTCCGGTTCGTCCACCTGCGGACCGATATCGGCGTAATCCCAAAAGCGGATGCCGTGTTTCACATCGCGCCGGAACCAGGGCGCATTCAACAGAATGACCGGCTTGCCGGTCGCGCAGAATTCGTACATCGTCGAAGAGCAGTCGTTCACGTACACGTCGGCGATCTGCAAGACCCGCTCGAAGCTCCACACCGCTTCGATGCCCAGGCTTTCGTACAGCGGCTTTAGTACCTCGCGGTATCTCGGATGACCGTGACCGACCAGTTTGAAATGTTTCGACCCCGCCAATTTCGGCAGGGCGTCGCGGTAATGCCGCAGGGCGTTCCCGGCTTCGGGCGCAATGGCGCTCCCGTCCCAGTGGAACGAAACGACCACCACCGGCTGACCGATTCCGCGCTGCCAGGGCGTCGGCGTGACCGAGAGCCGGTCCAGTTTCGGCGTGCCCACCACCACCTGCTTCGCGGTCGGCAGGGCAACCGCCGTCTTTTTGCGGATGTACTCGTTCGGCGCAAGGAACAACTTCACCAGCGCGCGCATTCCATCCCCGCCCGCGTAGGCGTTCGAGCCTTTGAACGTCAACCCGACGCCGTGCTCCATGAACAGGAACGGACGCTGGGGCATTCTGCGATGGGAGACGACCATGTCGCCATAGGAGGAAACCAGCATCGGCGAGAGCGACATATCCGGCGAGACCTCTTCCTCTTTCGCGCCGTAAGGCGTCAGAGCAATGAAATCGCTCACGCCCTTTGCCTCGGCGTAAGCCGCCAGGCATTGCGGGATGTAGAACTTCCCGCGCTCTCCGCGCAGGGCGTTCCACACGGGCAGCATGTGATCGAGATAATGCTCGCGCCGCGCGAAAAAATCGACCGGCTTCTGCCAGAACTTGTCCGCGCTCATGCCGTTGAATAACCTCCGTTATAGAGATCACATTCCTTCGTGAACTCGCCGAACAGTGAATATTGCTTTTTGACCAGCGCCTCGACCGAGCCGCTGTTATCCACGCTGACCGCGCCCAGGCTGTACTTGTCGCCGCCTGCGTTGTTTGCCAGTTTCTGCGTGGCGAAGGAAGCCGCCGCCAAAAGGACGATGCGCGACTCGCGCTCCGTCATCTCGGCGTATTCCTCCACCGGGTAATCGTCGTCGCTTTCGGTCAACACCCAGCCCGCCTTGTAGCGGAACGTGCGCGCGATCGTGTATTGCGGCGTCGGGTAGAACGTGATCTGCCCGTTGCGGATCGTCCACTTCTCTTCATAGTCCAACGGGACGGGGATCAACCCGCCCGAGGAAACGATCACTCCGTCCACGCCGGTCAGCGCGCTCATGGCGATCAGGCGCAAAAAATCGTCCGGCAGGCTGTAAGTTGCCGTCCCCGACGTGATGTTCAACGTCCCGACCTGCTCCACGCCGCAGCGCTCGCCGAACGCCCGCACCGCATCCTTGACCGCGTTCTCGTACTGGTCATCGGTCGGCACGCCGTCCACCGCGGGCACATCCGTTTCAAGTTTTGTGATCAGGTCGGACAATAAAACTGTCATGAGAAAAACTCCTGAACCCCACCCCTTCTCCCCTCTCCTTTAGGAGAGGGGTTGGGGGTGAGGTAGGGGTGGGGGTGGGGTGAGGTAGGTTACGACCCTTCCGCAACGGTCAGGTACGCGCCCTTCTCTTCGACGGGCGATTCCGTGCTGTTGAACTCTTCCACGAAATACTGCTCCGCCGCGATCAATTTGCCCGTGCTCACGTCCTGCGTGTGGAACGGACCCTTGATCAACGCGGGCTGGAAGACGCGGTGCGCCACCAGTTGGCGGTTGCCGACGATGATCTCGGTATCGGGCATTTCGGTGCTTTCAAACACATCCAAGCCCTTCACGCGACCGACAAAGCCAGCCGCGGAAAGCAGCGCATCGGGATAGCCGTCGCGCTTGAACCCGTCCCAGTTGGTCAGGTATTCGGCGTTGGTGCTGCTCATCAGCGCGAAGGTCGGGGCATAGTAGCGGTTGCGGACGATCAACTTCGTCGCGCCCATCAAGCGCACCAGTTCGGCATAGTCCGCCTGCGTGGTGCCGATGGTCCAGGTGCCGCCGCTGTTGCTGGCGACGCCCTTCACCGACTTCAGCGCCTTGTAGATGATGCCCAGGTCGATCTTGCGGCGCAGTTGCTTGACCAGGTTCGCCATCGTCCATGAGGTCACATCCAGACCGAGCTGCGAGCGACCGAACACGACTGCCTCGCGGCTGATGTGATCAGCCAGGCGGTCGGCGGCGGCTTCGATGGTCATCGAACTGAGGGTCATCTTGGCGCGCTGGATCACGCCCATCTCGCCTTCGCGGATGGCGGTGTACCCGTAGTCCACCAGCACGTCGTTTGTGTTGATGGAACCGGCGGCGATGAAGCGGATGCGACCGGCTCCGTAATCGATCTCGTAGTCGGTGTCTTCCACATAGGTGGTGCCTGCGGGGTTGCTGGTCACGACCACCGTTCCGGGCGTGATGCGCCCGTGCGCCAGGTCGTACCAGACGTTCTCCGCGCCGCCCGTCACTTCTTCATCGGTCACGGTGGAGGTGTAGCCGGATTCGCCGCTGAACGCCTCGAAATACAACTTCTCGGGGCTGTTGTTCATGACGCCGACATCGAAGATGCCGGACGCCACGAGGCTCGGGAACGCCTCTTCGATCATGGCGCGGCTGACGGAATACGGCAGGTCGAGGTCGCTCGTCTGTTCCGCTTCAGCGAACATCCTGCTCTCCGCCATCAGCTTGCGCATGTGGAGCGCGTCGTAGCGCTCGAGCAGCATCTTGGTGAACTTCTCGTTCGGGCTGACGGGCTTGTTCCAGTCGCGCCGGTTGGTCATCTCCACGCGGCGGATGCTCTCCGCCAGTTCGAACGACGCGCGCGCGAATTCGGGCGTGCCGGTTTCCTTCTCCAGCACCGAGCCGATCACCTCGATCTTGCCTTCCTTGAAGCCGATGCCGCTCAACACATTCGCTGCGGCGAGCGCGTTGAACTGTTTCTTCTGGCTTTCGGCGAACGCCTTCACAGCCTCCGCGTCGGCGAAGGTCTGACCCTTGAACGTCTCGGCGAAGATCTTGTTCATCTTCTCGCCGTAGGGCAGGTCTTTGGTCGCCTCTTCGATGGCTTTGTCGATCCCGGCGCGTTTCTGGCTTTCATCGAACTTGCGCGCCTTCTCCGCCGTCGCCTTCAACGATTCGGCGATGCTGGCTTTCTCATCGATTCCCAGCGCCTCGCGCACCTGCGCTTCGAGCGCCTTCAATTGGGTTTCGCCCATTTTCTTGATCTGGGCTTCGGTTACACCCTCGAACAGTTCGGGGTGGTCTTTCAAGAGTTTCAACAACTCTTCGATGTTCATTTCGTCGTCTCCTTGTTTTGATTCGATCAATTGGGCAACGTTCTCAAAGGACGGTTCCAGCACCAGGTCGAACCCGGTGATGTGCAGTTCCGTCACCTCGAATACTTTCTCGTCGCCTTTGCCAATGTTTTTGCCTTCACCGTACCCGCGCAAACTCACACCGGGCATTACGCCGCCTTCCATCAGGGTCAGGATGTCCTTGCCCTTGCTGGTTTCCAGAATACGACCTGCGATATCGACCCGCGCCCCATCGAACGCGATCTCATCCCATTTCGTCACGGTCTCCAACAGGTTCGGACGCCCGCCTTTGTCGGACGGATGTTCCGCCTCGCCGAGAATTTGAACGGCACGTCCCTGCCCCGCGCTCTCGTTCAGATGGCTTCGGAGTTCCTCCACCGCCGAACGCACCACGTCCGCAGGATATCGGCGACCGTTGCCGTTTACAACGCCCGCCGTGATTGCACCTTCGATCTTGATTCGGCGCGGCTTGCCTTCCTGCGCCTCTTCCAGACTGACTTGCGCATCCACCCTCTCTTCAAATCGTTTCCCCTTGCGCTTCTTTCCTTCGCTGACCGTCGCAGTCTGCGGCTGGTAGGTCAATTCCACAACCTCCCAATCCGCGCGATCCGCGAAGGTGAACGTTTCTTTTTCGCGCGAATAACTCACGCGCCAATACTCATCCTCTTTTAGTTCGTTGGATCCCCAGGCGCGGACAATGACATGGTCATTGAATGTCTCTGCAATCCAAAAACCCACGCCATTTTCCTGATCGGGAAATTGCGACCGAAACGCATCGCGGATCAATTGCATGGTGTAATCCATGCTTCCCTTCACCAGTTCTTCCAGCGGTTTCCCGCGTCCGATTTTCTTAGCCATCACAGCCTCCAATCAACTACCAACTACCAACCGACAACCGCTCTCCAAACAACTCTTCCGCGCTCACCAAAATCGCCTCACTGCTCACCGTCCGGTTCGCGCCGCCCGCGTCCTCGGCGATCATCTGCAAACCGCCGCTGACCGAATCGATATCGTCGTCGAAGCGCGCGTTCTCCCCGAACGAAGCCGCCACCCGCAAAAAGTCCAAATTCCACGCGCCGCGCACCAGCTTCACCTTCTGCCTGCGCACGCGCCCGCGCCACGAGCCTGCCCTGTCCGTCTTGCTCCCCTCCGGTTTCACCGCCTCGATGCGCACATTCACCAGCCGCGGGTCCTTCAGCATTTCCTTGAAGACCAGCAACTGAAACGCCACATCCTCGAAGCCCCACGCCGTCCCGATCTCGTGATCCGAAAGCATCTCCGCCTTGCATTCCTCCAAAAACTCGTCGAGATTGCGCCGCTTCAATGGATCGCGGATATACACATCGCCGTTCGCGTCGTGAGCCACCGCATAACAAGCGTTGAAATCGCTCCGCTTGGTGTTGCCCAAAGCCAAATCCGCATAGCGATACCACCGCAGACCCTCCGGCGCTCGATCCACAATCACAAAATCCTTATCGTCGAAAAAATTCCCCTGCGCCAGGCGCGGCATCTGCTGGAACTGCGCCCAAAATTCGAACGGGTCCATGTTGACCGCCATCGCCCGCAGAGCCGCCTCGTCGTGTTTGCGCTCCCAAAGCGGCTCGCCCGGTTTGCGCCCAAGCGGATCGCCGCCCATCGGGATGTAAATCCCCTGCAAGAGGTTCTCGACAAACTCCTCCTGCGTCTTCGGGTATTGATCCTCCTCCAGCGCGGTCGCGGGCATCATCACCACCTCCCACTGATCCGCCTCCGGGTCCGAAACCATCGCCCTCAACAGTTGACCGCCCAAATCCTCCACATCCCAGCGCGTCATAATCAGGATGATCGCCCCGTGATCCTCCACGCGCGTATAAGCCGTCGAGCGATACCACTCGTAAGAATCTTCCCTCTGCGATTCAGACCCCGCCTCTTTCCGCCCCTTGACCGGATCGTCGATAATGAACAGATTCGCCCCGAAACCTGTGATACCGCCGCCCACGCCCGCCGCCAGCATTCCCCCGTTGCGGTCCGCGACCTCCCACGAAGCCGAGGCTTTGCTGTCGGGGTCGAGCAATACCGGCTCATCAGTCGAAGAAAGCGCGCCGAACACCTGCGAATATTCCTCCGTGCCGATCAGGTCGCGCACGGCTTTCGAATGCTTGCTGGCAAGCTCGGCGTTATACGAGGTCATGATGATGCGCAGGTCCGGGTTTTTGCCGAGCAGCCACGCCGGGAACTTGCGCGAAGCGGTCTGGCTCTTCCAATAACGCGGCGGCATGAACACCATCAGCCGTTTGATCCCGCGCTCGCCTCTCGTCAGGATGTACTCCGCCACCTGCTCCAACTTGCGGCATAACACCTGCACGTGCCGCGCGTCGGTCGGATGCTTGGAATCCACGTGCTTGCAAAACGCCAGGAAATCCCGCTCCGCCATCAGGCGGCTCTTGATCTCCTGCTTGATCGCATCGCGGTTACTCATCGCCCGCCTCCGGCTGTTCACTGCTCACTGGTAACTGCTCACTGATCTCCTCTTCCAACTCCTTCATGATCTCCAGCGCGTCGTCGCCGAGCGTCTCGAGCAATTTCGCCGTCGGCAGTTTCTTCAGCTGATCGAGCAGTTTGCGACCCACGCCCGAACCCTCGTCGCCCATGATCTTCTGGCGCGGCGTGTAATCTTGCGTCATCTCGAAGAACAGCCTGCGGTCCGGGTTGGCGCGGTAGGACGGGTCGCTCGCCACCGATCCCAGCGCGTAAAAAGCGCCGGGGCGGAATTCCAGCATCGCCTGCGCCTGCAACTCCGTGATCATCGCGTCGATCTCCGGAAACTTCTTGCGCCAGGTCGAGATCACCCGGTCCGAATTCAATCCCAAAAAATCGACCGCCAGTTTTTCCTGCGTCTCGGGGTAGCGGTATTTCTTCGGCATGGTCGCCCACGCCACGTATGCAGCAATGCGCGGACGCACCCCCGCGTTCAACAGGTTCTGATACGCCTCCGCCCACGAGGGCAGTTCCTGCCCCTCGTCGATCTTTTTCTCGCGCACGAGTTGCTGGCGATAGGCATGTTCCATCACGCGCACATCCGCCACGGAAAGCAAACGCCCGCCCTCCGCTTCCTCAGCCTGGGCGGTGCCTTGCGCGAAATTCTCCAGTTCCAACTGCGTTACCTTGCGGATCATTATGAATTCCTGTTGCGCTTTCTCGGCGCGGACACCATGTCGACGAATCGGTCCATCACCACAGTGATCTTTGCGATCTCCTCGCGCATCTGTTTTTGTTCTTCAGCCAGGCGCGCGATTGCCTGGTTTGTCTGCTCGCGCTGTGTCTTCAAAAACTCGCGGTTCGTCTCAGCCTGCTGCTCCATGAACGTCACCATCTGCGCCGTGTTCTTTTCAAGGAACCGCAAAAAGAGCACCACCACCACGACCACCACGCCAGCCAGCGGGATCTGCAAAAGAAGTTGAACAACCTGTTCATCCATATCCACCACCCGGGTTTTTTTGCTTCCATGCGCGAACGCTATAGCCGATGACTTCCACCGCGAACAGCACGAACAAAAAATAACGATTGAAGAATTGCAACACGCTGCCGTTCACGTTTGGAACAAAATACAGCCCGAAATACAGCCAGAAAAACATCGCGCGGACGAATACGTCCTCATAGCGTCTCTGTCGAAAATGCGCGTGCATCGCCGCCACAGCTGTGCCCGCCAGGATCAACGGATGAATGAGAAAAGAATCCATAACTGTTTCAGCCCTCTTCCATCTGGTGAGGACGGAAGAGGGCATACATGGGGTTGTTTTTTACTTCTTGGGGAGCGCGGCGGTGTGCTTGCCTTTGAGGTACGACGCCACGCCGAAGGCGGTCAACAGCGCGGTCAGGAAACCGAGACCGCTCACCACGACCGGGAACCAATCGGGCGGCACCGAAGCCAGAAGACCGTTGAAGAATTCAAAAATGGCTGTCACGATCGCCGCGGTGATCTGCGTACTTTTGCCGGTCAGGTCGATGCCCCATTCCCTGACCATCGCCTTGACGCCGAACGTCACCGCCATGCTGACAACGCCGATGATCAACTGCGCCAGAAGGTCGAAATCCTCGACCCGGGGCGGCTCTGCATCCTGTGCGGACACAAGCGGAACCACGAACGCCGCAATGACCATGACCGAAACGACCACGAACAAAAACTTTTTCATGAGAATCTCCTTTTTTGATATGACCTCCCGGCACGAGATGTCCAATTGCGGGCATTACGCTCCTGCGCATCAGCGGACCAAACGCCGGGAAACAAAAAAGCGCCGTCGTGACCGGAGTCACGACGGCGCTTATCTCGTCCAACCATTCCCCACGGCGGGGGAAAAAGCGGCTTGCTATTCGATTGACCCATTTTTAACATTTGTTCTAATTCCTGTCAAGATTTTAATGAACGCCGCCTCCCGCGTTTTTTGTAATAATGCGCATACCGGCTCTCCCGTTTGCGGATTTCCCTGCACGCATCGCAGAACTTGCGCGGCTTCCTCACCCGCATCCCGCACCGCCCGCAATCGTTCGTCTTGCGCGTTTTCATTTCCCGTCCTTTGACGGGAGGATCGCGTTGAACTGCGCCACCAATCCGTCGTGCGGATCCCACAGGAACGCCTCCGCCGAGCGCGGCGCGCCGATGTATCCCTTGTCGAAATGCCACACATCCGTTGCCGAAAGACTGCGCAGCAAGCGGATCGTCACCCCGTCCAAATCGTTGGTGCGGTGCAGGAAATCCTCCTTGTGATGCTTGTCTCCCAGATGCCATTCCCGGTGCGTGGATTTTGCCCACGCCCCCGGCTCTTCGATGGGCATGATCGAGGGCAGTTTCTTGATCTTCTCGTGATAGCCGTGGGTAAAGCCCAGCAGTACATTTCCAAAGTGGCGATACTTCCGTTTTTTCGCGCCGTTATCCACCGTGACGTGTTTCGCTTTCGAATATTGAGCGTCCAGCACTTCGCCCAGGAAAAACGAACGCTGCTCATCGTGATTTCCGGGAATCACCAGCACGTCCACCGGCGCGATGGAAAGACACCGGTCGATCATGCTGACCGCCAGCCGCTTGCCTTCGCGGAAGGTCTTCCGCCAGCGCGTATCCTCCTGTTGGGGCGTGCCGTGCGTGGTCGTGTTATCGATATTGTCCACGTTGAAAAAGTCGTTCCCGAACGGAAACAGGATTCGCTCCACGCCGAAATGCTCCGCATACGATAGGAGCCGCTCCAGGGTCGAGGTCACGATCTCGCGCGCGATCTTGATGTCGTAATCGTCGCCGCTTTCCTCCCGCCAGGTCAGCTTGCCAAAATGAATGTCCGGCATATCGACCTCATACACCAGCCCGCGCGTCTTTTTATATTTCAGTGTCGGATATTTCGGTGCCTGTTTCTTTGCGTCGGCGATGAAATCCTCGATGGCGAGCCGCGCGCGCGCCTCCTCCACCTTCCGCACCAGTGTCACCTGCACATGATACATCGGCGCGATCAACAACTTGCCCGAATCGCGCACCTTGCCGTGCTTGGTCTTCCCATCCTCCACGTCCCATTCCACACTGCGGTCTTTGCGGTATCCCTCGCTGGTCTTGACCTTGAACCTGTCCACCCTCCACACGTTCAGATCTACCTTGAAATGTTTCAGCGCCTCGCCCACCGTGCGGATGCGCCTGCTGGCGCAGACGATGTTGATGTAGTTATCGCCATACTCCGCCTCCGTCGTTTCCTGGAGCGGCTCCGGCGACTGCCTGCGGAACAGGGCTTCCGCATTCTTTATCCCGCGCCTGCGAGCATATGCGGATTGCAACGTGGCGCGTCTGACATTCAACTGCTCCGCCAGCTCGCTCATATTTTTCGCCTTGCCCCCGTCAATAAGCAATTGGGCATTATCCAGGATTGCATCCCAATCATATGCTTCTTTTCCTGCCATGCGCCTCCTTGCCCGAAAAGAAAAACCGCCGCCCATATACAGGGACGGCGGCTATTCGTCGGAACTCGCAACCCACAGGTGGGGTCACTGCCACGGGAAATTAGAACAAACTTTCAAGAATTTGTCAACCTCCCCCTCCCCAGTCCTGAGCGGAGCGAAGCGCAGTCGAAGGACGGGGGCATATAAAGTCCTTCGTGTCTTCAACCATGCTATATTCAACAACCTCCCCTGCTTCTATGT